>OLOD01000214.1_pt1 | contig 46374 bp, 43 predicted proteins | sample 1671921 | NCBI WGS metagenome assembly OLOD01 (sample SAMEA3136626, study PRJEB25190) | human gut metagenome | biome: human gut; feature: human-associated habitat; material: faeces | place: Austria | collected 2013
GTGCGTGATTCTGGTCAGCGAAAGCTGACATATTCTTCTCAGAATCACTGCACATCTACACATCTCTGCTTCGTATACTTTTCCATTTCTATGAATGATTATTCGCTTTGTGAAATATTTCTACGTATTGAAGAAAACTCCTGATTTCTCAGGAGTTTTCTTCGGATAGGTATAATTTTGGGAATCAGAAAAATCGAATCAATTTTTCTGGTTTTTACTGTGGTACAACCTTTGTAAATGTTTTGGCTTCCTCTTCTCCACGCTGAACACGCAGTGCACCAAGCGCAAGAGATTCCATTTCATTTTCTCCGGCATATACGATTACCGGTGCAATAAATTCCACACGTTTTGCAACTTCTTTGGTAAAATACTCAGAATATGCAATTCCACCGGTCAGAATGATATTATCCACTTTACCGTCAACATAAACAGCAAGTTTGGCAATATTTCTTGCCACATTTAAAATCATTGCATCATAGATAAGTTTGGCTTTTTCATCGCCATCCATCATCATTTTTTCAACGATTCTTGTATCATTCACACCAAAGTAACCCATAAGGCCACCCTGTGTTTTTACTTTTTTCATCATGGCTTTTTTACCCATGCCTTCACGGGTAGCCATATCAATCACCTGGAATGCAGGCAGTCCGCCGGCACGCTCCGGTGAGAAAGGTCCTTCATCATCAGAGATCATATCAACAATCTGACCTTTGTGGTGCAGGGATAAGGTGATTCCGCCACCCAGATGTGCAACAATTACAGAAATATCACGGTATGGTTTGTTGTTTTCTTTTGCATATTTCATAGCTGCTGCACGCATGTTCAGATTGTGTCCCATACCTTTACGCTGCATCTCCGGTAAACCGGTTACTTTTGCAAGAGGCTCTAACTCATCCACGGTTACCGCATCATAAATGTATGCCGGAATAGCAAGCTCTGTGGCAATAGCATTGGCAATAACTGCACCAAGATTAGATGCATGCTCATTCTGCGGTGCATAAGTAAGCTGCCATACCATATCTTCATTTACTCTGTAAGCACCTGCCTTGATCGGTGGAAGAAGTCCCCCACGGGATACAATGGCTGTCAGATCTTCTTTGTGCACTCCATTTTTTTCCATGGTTGCAACAATCAGATCTTTACGTATCTCATACTGATCAATAATATTTTCAAAAGGCTTTAACTCATCCTGGGAATGCTCAATACTCTCTACAAATAACGGTGTCTCATCCTGATAAACCGCAATTTTTGTGGAAGTGGAACCCGGGTTCATGACTAAGATTTTTTCCATGTGAGTCTCCTTATTTGTTTTTGCCGGCACTTACTGCTGCTGCTAATGCGAGAGAAAGGAATTTCTCTTTTGCAGAAGATCCTCTGGAGCAGAATACAATCGGTACCTGAGCACCAACTACGAAGCCTGCCATGTTACCCTGTGCAATGATTGTGATGGATTTTCCAAGAATATTTCCAACCTGGATATTCGGAACAAGGATAACATCCGCATCGCCTGCAACCGGGCTTTCAAAGCCTTTGATATCTGCACACTCTTTATCCAGAGCAATATCCAGGGAGATCGGTCCCTCAACAACACAGTCTTTGATCTCGCCGCGCTCGTTCATTTCTTTTAACTCACGTGCTTCTACTGTCTCAGGCATTTTCGGATTCACTTTCTCTACAGCTGCAACTGCTGCGATCTTCGGATTCTCATATCCAAGAGCCTTCAGAGTCTCTACGGTATTCTCGATGATCTGTGCTTTCTGCTCCAGTGTCGGATAAGTCATCATACCACCATCTGTAGTAACAAGAAGTTTATGATAATGTGGAAGTTCATCAAATACAAAGTGGGACATTACACGACCGGTTCCGAGACCTGTCTCTTTATTGACAGCCGGTTTTAAGATCTGTGCTGTCTCCATTTTACCTTTCATCAGGAAATCACCTTTTCCTTCATGGATCAGGGCAACGGCACGTTTTGCAGATTCATCTACATCCGGAACATCATAAATATCTTCTTCCGGAACAACCAGACCAATCTCTGCACAGATTTTATTAATCTCTGCTTTATCTCCAACCAGAACAGGTTTTGCAATTCCTTCTTCCTGTGCATGTTTGATTGCCTGTAATGTATGCTCGTCCTGAGCTGCTGCAACGATTACACGCATCGGCTCCGGAAAACCTTTTACACGTTCTACGATCTCATCAAAGTTTTTAATAACTGCCATATCAAAATCCTCCTGCGTTTTATTTATATTTCCGAGTTTCTGTTGAAACTCTTTTCTCATTCAATGGTTTTTATTATAGCATGTTTCTTTTTGCACCGCAATAAAAATTTGCAAGTTATACTTTATATTTTGTATTATGCACGATTTTTTGTTTCATTTTTAAAGGAACTGAATGAAATTACCGAATGCGGACACGGATTCGGTAATTTCACTTCAGTTCCAATTTACACTACAAAAAAACTCAACATTTATACTCATTAAAATCTATTTTTCACCGTCTCAAGATTTTTCAAAATATAATCTCTGGACCAGAGCTGATGTGCCTCCAGACCGTCACAGATCTTAGAGAAGTCTTTATTGGCAACTGCCTCATGGATCTGCTCAAAATAAGTGATACCGGAATGATATTGTTCTCCACTGCCGCCTTTTTCTCTCGGCATCGCAAACAATGCATGCAGAATCTCATCCATTCCTGTCATGGAAGTAACTTTTGTCATCAGCATCTCATTCTTAGAATTTTTGTAAAATACATCTAAAATATTACGGATGCATCTGCAGCTCTCGATGACACCATTGGAAGAACGATATTCCTCAATATATTTTCCTATCTCATCTGCCATCTGCTGTGCATCACCATTGCGCAATGCATTTCTTGCAGCTACCATCTGATACGCAAATGCAATCTCCTGGATTTCACGGACATCTTCTTCCGTGATATCGATGACTCTCGCACCCACATTATTTTCAAATTCAATTAACCCCTCATTCAACAAACGGTTCAGTGCCTCACGCACCGGTGTGGAACTGACACCATACTCCTCCTGCAATTTACTTACATTCAGTTTACTTCCAAACGGTATTTTCAACTGAACGATTCTCTCCCTTAACTTTTCATACACCTGATCAACCAGGGATACCCTTTTAATGACTGCCATTTTCTTTACTCCTGTCTTAATGCTTTTTGCATAATACACATTTCACATTTTGCACAATATCAAATGTACAACATATTATGACACAAAAATGTATACAATGCAAACTATTTATGGCACAAAAAAAGAAAAACAAAAGACGAAGACGCCAGTTTCAGCAGAAAGTGATTTTAAGTGTTCTGCTTGTTATCATTATCGGATTGATTGGCGTGCTTGGATATCAGATGCAGAAGAACGAGAAAAAACAGACGGATGGAAACGCAAGTGCATCCTCTTCGGTTTCGTCATCCTCTCTTGCTGGGGACAGTTCAGAGCCGATATCGGATTCCAGCCCGGAGGAGGAGATTACACCGATGCCTGAGCCGGTACAGCAGATTTCGTCAGATGGTCTGAACAGTCAGCATGCCCTGCTGGTGCGGGAAAGCGATCTGGCTGAGATGATGAATCTGGGCGGAGATGAGAGAATTTATCCGGCGTCGATGACAAAGATTATGACAGCGCTGCTTACCATTGAAAATCTTCCGGATCTGAACGAGACGATTACGGTTCCGGAGGACATCTTCGAGGAACTGACGGCACAGGATGCGTCGGTAGCGGGATTTAATCCGTACGAACAGCCGACGGTTCGTGATCTTCTCTATGGTGTGCTGCTGCCATCCGGCGCAGATGCATGTGAGACATTGGCGAGAGCAGTCGGCGGATCGGAAGAAGGTTTTGTGGCCATGATGAACCAGAAAGCAGAAGAACTGGGACTTACCAATACGCATTTTGAGAACTGCACGGGACTACATAACGACAACCATTATTCTACCTGCCGTGATATTGCGGTGCTGATGAGTGAGTGTCTGAAGAGTGATACGTTTCGCGAGATCGTGACGAGGGAGGTTTACACAACGGAGGCTACCGCATCACACCCGGAGGGAATTACGCTGTATGATACGATGCTCCACCGGTTTACCAGCTATGAGATGAGTACGACACTGGAGAACGGGGCAGTCATTGAAGGCGGAAAGACCGGATTTACCGATGAGGCGGGTCAGTGCCTGGTCAGCTTTGCAGAATATGGAGGCGAAGAGTACATACTTGTTACGGCAGAGGCCATGACGGATTCGGGATCTGCGGTGGACAGCATCGCGGATGCGAGTACGGTGTATGGAAGATTACAGTAAATACAGGTGAAAGCGAGAGCTGGAAACGGGAGAAAATTCCCGGTTCCGGCTCTTTTTTTTACGTGAAGCAAGTCGAGAAAATAAGGTGTGGATAACATTGGGGATGTTTTGCACGGAATGCGCAGAAAAGAATTATGTTTTCCACAAAAGAAAGAAGCGCAGGGGAAAAATTGTGGATAACGGAAAGGAAAAATCCAGTTTTTGTGTATAGATCGCGCCGGATGGGAAATACTGCTTACTGTAGAAAAGCAGGAGGAGAGCGAGAAATCGAAAAACGCCTCTGAAATGCTTAAAAAGATATCAGCAGAGGTGGTAAGAATATGAAAAGAGACAAGTTGAGAATCGGCGTGATCACAGCGGCACTGGCAATGATGATTGCAGGCGGAGTGCTGACCTGGCAGCAGGATGCGAGAAACGGTAAGGCAGATCAGGCGAAACAGGGAGAGACGGCACAGCTTACAGAGGACGAAAGCACCGGAACTACAGAACAGCAGACGGAGGAGACGGCGGGAGATGCAGACGGAACGCGTGCCGTACAGGATCAGGCAGATGATGTGGAAAACAGTCTGGAACAGGTGCCGGAAATGGAAGCGGCGTGTGAAGAAGAGGCGGCGGGAAATCCAGAAGCAGATGCAGAGACGGCTCAGAATACACCGGAAGAATCAGATGGGAATACAGAAAGACAGGACGCGCAGGCGGTAAACGGAACAGCGGCGGATCAGAACGGAGAAACAGGATCAGGAGAAACAGCGGCGAATGAAGAAACGAGTGCAGCATCCGGAACTGTGGATTCTGCAGAAAATCAGGAAACGGCAGTTGAGACAGCAGGGGCTGCACAGGATCTGATGTTCAGCGAAGCGACAATCATGGAACTGCCGGTTACTGGAACAGTTCTGATTCCGTATAACATGGAAAATACCGTTTATTTCCCGACACTGGATCTTTACCAGTGCAATCCAGGCGTTGTTTTCTCGGCGGCAGAAGGAACTCCGGTTCTGGCGGCAGCGGACGGAGAAGTTGTGAGTGTGGAAAATGATGCAAGAACCGGCCTCACCGTCACCATGAATCTTGGAAATGGATACGAAGCCATCTACGGACAGCTCACAGACGTTTCCCTCGAGGCAGGCCAGAAAGTTCAGAAAGCAGCACGGATCGGAGCAGTTGCAGCACCGACGAAATATTATGTAAAAGAGGGAAGCAATCTTTTCTTTGAGATGAAAAAAGATGGAAAAGCCATTGATCCTATGGTATATCTCCCGGCAATTTCGGAATAAAAAAGAGGACCTGCACGAAATGGGATGCGGGAAAGTATTATAAAGTGTAGGATTCGCAATCGAATCTTTTTTACAGGTTTTGAATACAAAAAAGGCGGCGCAGACCGCGGATGGTAAAATACCGTTTTTCGATTGCTTTTTATAAAAAAGGCTGGCTGAAAACAGTCAGCTTTACATATAACAAACAGGATTGTTTTGATATAGAAAAAGGGCGGAATAAAAGGAAAGTAACCGGTTACAGAAAATGTGAAAGTTTGTCATTTTAGGGGTTTCGTTTTTGAATGTTATCGGTTAAAATAGATGTAGTGGACAGATCCTGAAAACAAGGAGGATTAGAAAAATATGGAGCTTTTATTTATGGACCCGGTGTTCAAAGAAGCAATCTGGGGTGGAACAAAGTTAAGAGACGTATTTGATTACGAAATTCCGAGCGATACAACCGGCGAGTGCTGGGCGATCAGCGGACATGCCAACGGAATGAGCCATGTGGCAGGCGGAAGATTTGATGGAAAAACATTAGGTGAGCTCTGGAAAGAGGAGCCGGAAATTTTCGGAAATTACCCGGGAAGCCAGGTTCCGCTGCTGATCAAGATCATTGATGCAAAAAATGATCTGAGCATCCAGGTTCATCCAGATGATGCTTATGCAGGAGAGCATGAGAATGGATCTCTTGGAAAGACCGAGTGCTGGTACGTGCTGGACTGCGAACCGGGTACAGAAATTGTTATCGGACACAATGCAAAAGACAAGGCAGAAGTGGAGAAAATGATCCGCAATCATGAGTGGAGCGATTTCATCCGCAAAGTGCCGGTACATAAGGGAGATTTCTTCCAGATCAATCCGGGATGCGTACATGCCATCAAAGGCGGCACACTGATTCTGGAGACACAGCAGAGCAGCGATATCACCTATCGTGTATACGATTATGACAGACTGCAGAACGGCAAACCGAGACAGCTTCATGTAGAGCAGAGTATCGATGTTATCGAGGCTCCGTTTAAACCGGCAGATATCGATACCTTTACAGAGGAAATCCCGGGCGCGGTACATACCCATTTTGTAACATGCAAGTTCTACTCTGTAGATAAATACGACATCGACGGTGTATTCACCTTAGATGCGAAAAAATATTATACTAATGTAAGTGTAATCGCCGGAGAGGGTACTGTAAACGGTATTCCGGTTAAGAAAGGTACTCACTTTATTATACCGGCTAATTTTAATGGATGCAGATTTGAAGGAAAACTTTCTGTAATCTGCTCAAATCCAGAAGCATAAGAGAGGAGAAAAACACAATGAGACTTGGAGCATTAGAAGCAGGCGGAACAAAGATGGTCTGCGCAATTGGAAACGCAAATGGAGAAATTTATGAGAGAATTTCTATCCCGACCGAGACACCGGAAATTACCGTTCCGAAAATGATTGAGTATTTCAAAGAGAAGGACATTCAGGCACTGGGAATCGGTTGCTTTGGACCGATCGACCTGAACAGAAAATCCGAAACATATGGTTACATTACCACAACTCCCAAATTAGCATGGAAGAACTACAACATCGTAGGCGCTTTCGCAGATGCACTGGACATCCCGGTTGGATTTGATACCGATGTAAACGGTTCTGCACTGGGTGAGGCTACCTGGGGAATCACAAAAGGTCTGGACAACAGCATTTACATCACCATCGGAACGGGCGTTGGAATGGGAATTATTTCCAATGGCAAGCTGTTGCACGGCATGCTTCATCCGGAAGGCGGACACGTTCTGCTGACCAGACATCCGAAAGATACTTACGGCGGAAAATGCCCGTATCACAGCAACTGCCTGGAAGGCCTTGCTGCAGGTCCTGCCATTGAAGCACGCTGGGGCAAAAAAGGTATTGAGCTGGCAGACAAAAAAGAGGTATGGGAGCTTGAGGCTTACTATATCGGACAGGCACTTGTAGACTGCATCATGCTGCTCTCCCCGCAGAGAATCGTTTTGGGCGGAGGCGTTATGCATCAGGAGCATATGATGCCGCTCGTAAGAGAAGAAGTAAAGAAACAGCTGAACGGATATCTTGTAACAAAAGAACTCGAGGATCTCGACAGCTACATTGTACTTCCAAGTCTGAACGACAATCAGGGTATCATGGGTGCGCTGAAACTGGCTGTAGATGAGCTGGCAATGCAGTAAGGTGCAGGAACATCCGAAAAATTTCACTTACATCGTGGAATGCAGCGATGGAACACTTTACACCGGCTGGACCAACAATCTTGAGCACCGCGTCGAGGCACACAATGTGGGAAAAGGTGCCAAATACACCAAAAGCCGGAGACCGGTAAAACTGGTGTATTTTGAAACGTATTCCTCCAAAGAAGAGGCGATGCGGCGGGAGTGGGAGATTAAACAGCTTTCGCGGACAGAGAAATGGAAGCTGATCAAGGCGAAATAAGAATCAAAAACAGACTTTTCGAACAGACACAACAATGTGTGGATGCGGAAAGTCTGTTTTTTTGTGAAAATGTGTCGAACGATTCCGGAAGAAACCAGATATTTTGACTTGCAAAATAATTTCATCCTGTTATAATAAAAGAAACGGCAACAAGTAGTAATAAAAACCATGTGATACAGTAATTGAAATAAAACAACGTTTCTGACAGGAAAGGAGTGGGCAGAATGAAGTATATCAGAAAAAATGGAATCAAGGATCCTGGCAGTGCGATTACACATGGGACTGCGCTGATCCTAGCGGTGGTGGGAACGCTGCCGTTGCTTTTGAAGGCGGCGCGGGAGCCGGATCATCTGCATGTGGTCGCAATGGCAGTGTTTATGCTGAGTATGATTTTGCTGTATCTGGCGAGCACCGTGTATCACACGTTTGATGTAAACGGGAAGGTGAACCGTCGACTGAAAAAGTTTGATCATATGATGATTTCAGTGCTGATTGCGGGAAGCTACACACCGATCTGCCTGATTGCACTGCATGGACGGACGGGAATTGCACTCTGTGCACTGGTGTGGGCGGCAGCGATTGGCGGGATTCTCGTCAAGGCATTCTGGATCAACTGTCCGAAGTGGTTTTCTTCGGTGCTGTATATCGCAATGGGCTGGCTGTGCGTTCTGGCGTTTCATCCGCTGTTTCTGGCCCTCTCGCGGCCGGCGTTTGGATGGCTGCTGGCCGGCGGAATTATTTATACAGTCGGCGGGGTGATTTACTCCTTAAAAATGCCGGTGTTTAATGCAAAACATAAAAAGTTCGGAACACATGAAATTTTTCATCTGTTTGTGATGGGTGGAAGCTTCTGTCATTTTATTGTGATGTACTATTTTGTGGCGGCGATGCCGGTATAAAATAACAGTGGCGGCTGTACCGGGAAAGAAAAATCCGGTACAGCCGCTGCTTTATGTTTACGTGTCATGGGGGTAAAATCTGTGATGCTGCAAAACCCCTGGAAAATGCTGTTATAACAACGGGAACAGCCACTTTAGTTCAGCTTAATATTTTTAAACAGCGATCCCAATGTCGTCGTTACTTCTTCCGTCTTTGGAAGTTCGATTGTTTCCTCCTGAATTTCTTCGGCGGCAACGTCGTCGAGTGCCTTCATGGAGAGACTGAGTTTGCCGTCCTTGATGGCGATGACTTTTACTTTGACTTTGTCGCCGACTGCCAGAACTGCGGATGGATGTTTGATTCGTTTGGCGCAGATCTGGGAGATGTGGACGAGGCCGGAGAGGCCGTTTCCGAGGTTGATAAATGCGCCGTATGGCTGCAGGCTTTCAACGGTTCCTTCGGTAACAAGGCCGACTTCTACGTTGGAGATTTTCTCTTTGCGCTCTTCGTCTGCTTTCTCGCGGAGAATTTCGCGGGCGGAGAGGATCAGGCGGTCTTTTTCTTTGTCGAGGTCAAAAACCTGTACCTGAATGTCTTTGTTTAAGTATTCATTCAGATCTTCCACGTAGTTCAGGGAGAGTTTGGAAGCCGGGATGAAGCCGCGGATTCCTTCGACGTAAGCGATAACACCGGCGTTTACGATTCCTTTGACTTTTACATCCAGTACGGTTTTCTCTTCTTTGTACTGTGCGAGTTTTTCCCATGCGAGGATATCGTTTGCCTCTGCGCGGGAGAGAAGAATGTTGCCGTGGCCGTCGTCTTTGCGGATCACGGTTGCGGTGATTTCGTCACCGACCTGAACAGCATCTTTTAAGGAGAAGCCAGGCTCGTTGCTGAAGTCCTCGGCGCGGATGACGCCCTCTGCGTAGTATTTCAGATCGAGAATCACCTCTTTTTCATCTACGGAGATGACGGTTCCGGTGAGCATGTCGCCTTCCTCAATTTTTTTGAAGGAAGCTTCCAGCTCTGCGGAGAAGTCATCCATGGTTAATTTTTCTTCTGACATAATGAAACACCCCTTTTTCGTAAGAATAACAGGAAAACGAGAGGAAAATTGTGGATTTATGAAAAAATCGGGTTCAATTTTGCACGTTTTTCTATCTGCGTTTATCTTAACATAAAAGATTTTCTTTGACCAGATGAAAAAAGGATGGTAATATGTGTGTAGTCGTTACCAAAATTACTGAGACGCGCACTTGCTGCGCGGCTGCAGGAGAAAGTGATTCAGGTGGCCGCCCGGAACTTCGCGGAGCGAATTTGCATGTGCAGGGCGGCGGTTACTGGTCACGAAGTGAGCAGTAACTGTAGTCGTTACAAAAAAAGAAGTAAAACTACCGGGACGAACTTACTGTATACCACAAACATACAGAAGGGAGGAGTACTATTATGAAATCAAATTCAAGAGTTTATGTAATTGGCCATAAAAATCCGGATACGGATTCCATTTGTTCGGCGATTGCCTATGCGGATATCAAGAACAGGACAGATAAAACCAAAACCTACATGGCGCGCCGTGCCGGTCAGATCAATGAGGAGACCGAGTATGTACTGAAACGCTTTGGGGTGCGTGCGCCGGGCTACCTGCCGAATGCGGGAACGCAGGTAAAGGAAATTGAAATTCACGAGGTGCCGAGCGTGCCGGGTACGATTTCCGTGAAAAAAGCGTATTCCATGATGAAAAACAACAATGTAGTCACACTGCCAATTACTTCGCCGGACAATGATCTGCAGGGCGTGATCACGGTCAGTGATATCGCGGAATCCTATATGGATTCTTATGACAGCCATGTCATGTCACTGGCAAGGACGCAATACCGCAGTATCGCGGATACGTTGGATGGTTCGGTTATTGTCGGAAATGAACATGGTTATTTTATCGAGGGAAAGGTTGTTGTCGGAGCGTTCCATCCGGACACGATGGAAAACTATATTGATAAGAATGACCTTGTTATTCTTGGAAACCGTGCAGAGGATCAGCTCTGTGCAATCGAGATGGATGCCAGCTGTATTATTGTCGGACTTGGTGCAAAGGTTACCAAAACAATTCAGAAATTTGCAGAGGAAAAGTGCTGTGTTATTATCAGCAGTCCACATGATACGTATACGATTGCACGTCTGATCAACCAGAGTATCCCGGTCAAGTATTTGATGCGAAGAAGCAATTTAATTACATTTTCCACAGAGGATTTCCTGGATGATATCAAAGAGGTGATGAAAAACCAGCGACACCGTGATTTCCCGATTCTGAATAAAAAAGGAAAATATGTGGGAACGATTTCCCGCCGGAATCTGATTGGAAACGCCGGAAAGAAACTGATTCTTGTTGATCACAACGAGGAGTCGCAGGCTGTCGACAATGTAAAAGAGGCAGAAATACTGGAAATTATAGACCATCACCGTCTTGGATCGCTGGAGACGATGGCGCCGGTTATGTTCCGCAATGAGCCGGTCGGCTGTACGGGAACGATTATGTATCAGATTTATCAGGAAAAAGGACTTGACATTGCACCGAATATTGCCGGCTTACTTTGTGCGGCAATTATTTCGGATACGCTGATGTTCCGTTCGCCGACTTGCACAATGCTTGATAAAGTAGCAGCGGAGGCACTGGCGGGTATTGCCGAAATCAGCATTCCGGAGTTTGCATCCGAAATGTTCCGCGCAGGAAGCAATCTGAAGGATAAATCTCCGGAGGAGATTTTCTACCAGGATTTCAAAAAATTCATCATGGGCGATGTTACGTTTGGTGTCGGCCAGATTACATCCCTCGATGCGGGCGAGCTGGAATCCATCAAGGAACAGCTTCTGCCGCAGATGGAAAGCGAGTGCGGAAAACACGGCATCGAGATGGTATTCTTTATGCTGACCAATATTATAGAAGAATCTACAGAGCTTCTGTATTATGGAAGCGGGGCAAAGGAAGTCATCGAAAAAGCTTTTGAAGATCTTCCGGTCAACGAGGTCAGCTGCGAGCTGAAGGGTGTTGTGTCGAGAAAGAAACAGCTGATTCCGGCATTTATGATGGCGCTGCAGAATCAGTAAAAACAGAAAAAATAAAAAAGCGTGGTTCCGGGCCTGAAAACAGATCCGGGGCACGCTTTTTTCGGTCATAAAAGGGTGAAAAAGAGGAAAGGAAAGAAATAAGAATGGGAAAACAGACATGGAAAGCGGGAAATATGCTGTATCCGCTGCCGGCGGTCATGGTGTCGGTGCGCGGAAAGAACGGGGAGGACAACATCATCACCGTTGCCTGGGCCGGCACGGTGTGTACGAATCCTCCGATGGTATCGATCTCGGTGCGGCCGGAACGCTACAGCTATCAGATGATCAAAGAGAGCGGTGCGTTCGTCATCAACCTGACGACGGAGGACCTCTGCTATGCGACCGACTACTGCGGCGTGCGCTCGGGAAGAGATGTGGATAAGTTCAAAGAGATGAAGCTGACGAAAGTCGAGGCGGAGGAGATTTCCGCACCGATGATCGGGGAGTCGCCGGTTAATATCGAGTGTAAAGTGGAGCAGGTGCTCGAACTGGGCTCGCATCACATGTTTCTTGCAAAAGTTGTGGCTGTCCATGCGGATGAGGCATACATGGATGAGCGCGGCCGCTTCGATCTGAACCGCGCGAAACCGATTGTGTATTCCCACGGAGAGTACTTTGGAATCGGGAAAAAGCAGGGAACCTTTGGCTGGAGCGTGAAGAAAAAATCGAAAACACCTAATATAAAAACAAAAAACCGCCGCTAATCTTTATTTTCTAAAGAATCAGCACGCGAAATTTTATAGTACTTTCGGTAAAAATATACAAAATCGACAAAAATACTGGGTAAATATTAGAAAACGCTACAAAATCATGATTTATTAGGAATTTTTTGCGTGAAATATTGCAAAAACCGGATATTTTATGCTATAATATCAACCAATCGTTGACCTTATAAAATTAAGTAATCCGGAGGACGGGAGAATCCACCGGAGACGCGAGAGAGTGCGGAAATGATTTTCTCCACGCTTTAAGGCTGATGAGAACCGCAGATGGATCTTTTAAAGAAATCTTTCTGCACTACATTAAGGGAGAAATTTCAAGGAGGAAACTAACATGTCATACGTAGATGAGGTTATTGAGTCCGTAGTTGCAAAAAACCCAGCTGAGCCGGAATTCCATCAGGCAGTCAAAGAGGTTCTGGAATCTCTTCGCCCTGTTATTGAAGCAAACGAGGAAAAATACAGAAAAGTCGCTCTTCTGGAGAGAATGGTAGAGCCAGAGCGTCAGATCAAATTCCGTGTGCCGTGGGTAGACGATAAAGGACAGGCTCATGTAAACACCGGATATCGTGTACAGTTTAACAGTGCAATCGGACCTTACAAAGGAGGAATCCGTCTGCATCCTTCTGTAAATATTGGTATTATCAAATTCCTGGGATTCGAGCAGGTATTCAAAAACTCACTGACCAGCCTTCCGATCGGCGGAGGTAAAGGTGGTTCTGACTTCGATCCGAAAGGAAAATCTGACAGAGAGATCATGGCATTCTGCCAGAGCTTTATGACAGAGCTTTGCAAATATATCGGCGCAGACACCGACGTACCGGCTGGTGACATCGGAACAGGCGCAAGAGAGATCGGCTTCATGTTCGGACAGTACAAGAGAATCCGCGGCGTATACGAAGGCGTTCTGACTGGTAAAGGTTTAAGCTACGGCGGATCTTTAGCAAGAACAGAGGCTACCGGATACGGACTGCTGTACCTGACCCAGGAGCTGCTGAAACTGAACGGCATCGACATCGCAGGCAAGACCGCTTGTGTATCCGGTTCCGGAAACGTTGCAATCTATGCAATCGAGAAAGCTACTCAGCTTGGTGTGAAAGTTCTCACCTGCTCTGACTCCAACGGATGGGTTTACGATCCGGACGGAATCGATGTAGCTGCATTAAAAGAGATCAAAGAAGTAAATCGTGCCCGTCTGACCGAGTACAAGAAATATCGTCCAAACTCCGAGTACCACGAAGGACGCGGCGTATGGGTTGTAAAAGCAGACCTTGCTCTTCCTTGCGCAACTCAGAACGAGCTGCTGCTTGAGGATGCAAAAGCACTTGTTGAGAACGGATGCACTGCAGTATGCGAGGGCGCTAACATGCCTACTACTCTGGAAGCAACCAAATATCTGCAGGAGCACGGCGTAATCTTCGCACCTGGAAAAGCTGCAAACGCAGGTGGTGTTGCAACATCCGCACTCGAGATGTCCCAGAACTCCGAGCGTCTGTCCTGGACCTTCGAAGAAGTTGATGCAAAACTGAAGAGCATCATGATCAACATCACACACAACATGGTTGATGCTGCAAAACGTTACGGCCATGAGGGCGACTATGTTATGGGCGCTAACATCGCAGGCTTTGAGAAAGTAGCTGACGCTATGATGGCTCAGGGAATCTGCTAATCCGATTTTGAGAAATCCAAAGGGATCTCCGGTTAAGACCGGGGGTCCCTTTTTGCATAAAAGATAGAAGAAACACAGAAAAATAACGAAAATTACAGGGTACAAAAAACATTACATTTTGCAACGAGACTAGACAGAAGAAATAGACTTTCACGCGGTACCGTGTGAATAAAACGACAGAATATGCGAGTAAGTTGTATTATTATGCATAAATGCAATATACAGGTAAGATAAAAACGTAAGAAAAAAGATATTTTATGTTCAGAAATAGAGCGAATAGTAAACAAAAATAATGCAAAAATAATGAAAAGCAGAAGTTGACAAGAGCTTGCATGAGAAATATAATTATTTATGTATTGATAAAGAACTTGTATGCATTAATATGTAATGAATTTGCATACAGGGAAGAGGAAGAGAAGATGACATTAAAAGATTGCTACATGCAGATGGGAGCAGATTACGAGGAAACCGTTCAGCGGCTTCGCAGTGAATCTCTGATTCAGCGGATCATTTTAAAATTTCCGCAGGATCCGAGCTATCAGGAGCTTTGCCAGGCACTGGCGGACGGAAATATTGAGGTTGCATTCCGTGCAGCTCATACATTAAAAGGCGTGTGCCAGAATCTTGGTTTTAAAAATCTGTACGAGCCAAGCGCCGAGCTGACCGAGCGGTTAAGACCGCTGCAGGAGACTGAGACGGATGATCTGATGCAGAAGGTGACGGAAGAATATAACCGCACCGTAAAAGCGATTGAGGATTTCCAGAACGCTTAAATTGAAGGAAGAAAACAAGGAGGCATTGATCTGTGAGATGAGGAACACAGACCGGTGTCTCCTTTTTTATGGAATTCTGTACAAGATGCGGGTTGACGGGAAAAAAGAAACATGATAATCTTTTTACATAAAAGCACAGCTTATGAAGAAGGCTTGTTTAAAAAGAAAAACTTATGAGTATCTATAAGAAAAAACAAGGACGCTTTGCCGGAAAAATTCCGGCTGTGCAGGGCATATTCCATACCGAAAGGCAAGGCAGCCCAAATCTACAAAAGCAGGAGAAAAGCAATGAAAAAAGAAAAAAGTTCAGCTATGGGAACCCCGTACACCTTTGAAGGACGGATTCCGCTGAAGCAGGCGATTCCGCTTGGATTGCAGCACGTAATGGCGATGTTCGTAGGAAACCTCACCCCGCTTCTGATCATCATGGGAGCGTGCGGTCTGACGGCGGATGCGGGCTACGGTGCACTTCGTACGGCTCTTTTGCAGAATGCAATGACAGTAGCCGGTATTGTAACACTGGTACAGATGTTTTCGATTGGACCGATCGGCGGTAAAGTGCCGATTGTTATGGGTACATCTTCTGGATTCCTCGGCGTATTCAAGAGCGTGACAGCCGTGCTGGGACAGGGCGCGCTGACGTACGGCGCTATCCTTGGTGCGACAATTGTCGGCGGTCTGTTTGAGGGCGTGCTTGGCGTCTGTTTAAAGCCGCTTCGTAAATTTTTCCCGTCGGTTGTTACCGGCTGCGTCGTTATGGCGATTGGTCTTTCGCTGATTCCGGTTGGAATCAATTATCTCTGCGGCGGTTCCGGAACGAACGATTACGGTTCCATACAGAACCTGTTCCTTGGCATGGTCGTTCTGATTGTAACGCTGGCACTGAAGCACTTTACAAATCCGAAGGGAATCTTAAGCACGGCTTCCATTCTGATCGGTATTTTAGTCGGCTACGCGGTAGCTATTATTATGACCATGGTTCTGCCGCATACCGGAACGGCGGTTCTTGAGGATGGAAGCACTGTTTCCTATACATATTCCTGGGTTGTCAATTTCCAGCAGGTAAAAGATGCGTCCTGGTTCGCACTCCCTGGTATTGCAGGCTTTGGAAAACTGGCTGAGGTAAAACCAGTCTTCCGTGTGGAGGCAATTCTCCCGGTAGCGATCATGTTCATCGTAACAACCGTTGAGACGGTCGGCGATATCTGCGCCTGCGTAGAGAGTGGTATGGACCGCGAGGCAACCGATTCCGAGCTTTCCGGCGGTATCATCTGCGACGGTCTCGGATCCAGCTTTGCAGCAGCACTCGGCGTTCTCCCGAATACTTCTTTTGCACAGAACGTCGGCATTATTTCGATGACAAAAATCGTAAACCGTATGGCACTTTCCTGCGGAGCCATTTTCCTGATCCTCTGCGGACTCTGTCCGAAGATTGCAGCATTTGTATCCATTATGCCGCAGTCCGTACTCGGCGGTGCAGCCGTTATGATGTTTGCGTCAATTCTGGTTTCCGGTATCCAGCTCATCACAAAAGAGCCGATTACGAGCCGTGAGATCACGATCGTTTCTGTTGCACTGGGTCTTGGCTACGGCCTTGGTTCCACAGCGGGAGCAACTTCTGAGCTTCCTTATTATATCCAGCTGATTTTCGGCGGCTCCGGTATTGTTCCGGCAGCTGTTGCGGCGATTGTACTGAATATTATTATTCCAAAAGAGAAGAAAAAAGCAGAATAAAGAAGAGATAATTAAAAAAGAACCTCTTAGTTTTCCTGGAAGGAGCCTTCTGGAGAAAGATTAAGAGGTTCTTTTTCTGTACAAAACGTTCGAATAAGTGTAAAATATACAAAATGACGGAAAAACGAATGAAAAATTAGTTGAGATTAAAAGAAATACCGATATCAAAAAAGTCAAGATTGACTATAAATTTAAAAATAGTGTATAAAATCGACAATATGAAGTAAAAAAATGAAATAAATTGTGAAAAATATATAAAAAGTGCTTGCAAAAACGTGTGGAAGAGAGGTATAAACGTTGCATAAAAAGTGTGACGAAAATGTGAAAGTTTTAGGCAAAACGTATGATTGTAAAAGAGAAATGATTCGTCAGCCTGGACAAAAACAACAACGGAACACACCAAAAAGAACGTAAAACACAAGGAGGACACCAAATGAAAAAGAAAGTAATTTCTGCATTATTGGCAAGCACCATGATCGTAAGCCTGGTTGCATGCGGCAGCACAGGCGGCGACAGTTCTGACGCAAGCAGCAAAGGAAGCGGCACAACAGCAACAAGCACCGCAGGCGGCGACGATGCAGCAACTGCTGAATCAGGCAGCGGCTCCGGAGATTCCGCAGCTTCCGCTGACTGGATCGAATCTTCTACACTGGAAGATGACGCTGTACCTGGAGAAAATGACGACAGAGCATTCGAGAAATTCGATCATGTCGTAGAAGTACATTATGGATATCAGATCGACCCGAAGGATACCACACTTCCGGACGGCGACTCCGTAGATAACAACCAGTACACCAGATACCTTCTGGACAACTACAACATCAAAGTTGTCTGCGACTGGACAGCAGGTAATACTGCAGACTTCCAGCAGAAAGTTTCTCTGGCAATCGCATCTGCTTCCCTTCCGGATGCAGTCATCGCACCGACCCGTAACTACCTGGTACAGGCCGCAAGAGCAGATCTTCTTGCAGACCTCTGGCCGGAGTTTAACCAGTACGCATCCAAACAGGTAAAAGAGATCATCGAGACTACCGAGGGACGTGCAATCAACAACGCAACGGTTGACGGAACCTTCTGTGCACTGCCGAACGTATCCGTAGATACTGACGGTGTTTACCTGTATTTCATCCGTCAGGACTGGCTGGACAAGTTAGGACTGGAAGTTCCGAAGACAGTTGACGAACTTGGCGAAGTAGCTCAGAAATTTAAAGATGCAGGTCTCAGCCCGGATTACTCTATTGCAGGTATCGACAACGGCGGAAGAACCTACTCCAACTTCCTGAACTCCTCCAACAATGGATACGGCTTCGATGCTGTATATCAGGCATTCAACGCAACACCGGGATACTTCCTGAAAGACGATTCCGGCGAGCTGTATTGGGGAACTACAACAGATGAGATGAAAGAAGCCCTTACCACTCTGCATGACTGGTATGAAAAAGGCCTCATCAACCCGGAGGTTGGTACCACAACCAACGGTGACAATGCAAACAACGTTAAGAACGGAACCTGCGGTATCTTCATGGGACCATGGTGGAGCCTTGGATACGGCAACCCGGATTCCTTCCGTAACGACAACAACGCAAACTGGCAGGCATATCCGCTGTACACCAACGATGGTGAGTGGAATGTCCATATGAAAGACGTTGGAACCACTTACACAATGGTAAACAAAAATGCATCGGATGATGTGAAGAAAGCCATTGTTATCATGAACAACGTACTCGTTCGTGATGAGTCTACCTTCGATACTTCTGTAGCAATCGGCTGGTATCCGCTGCGTAACACCATGGCAGCTACCGACGAGTGCGAGTATGAGTATGATGCACTGATGGGCATCCTCAAAGGCGAAGCGTCTGCAGATGATTATCAGCAGGGCGGAAGCAAATTCAACGGTCTGTACAAGAACCTTGCAAACGATGCTGCAACCTTAAGCGAAGTTATTTCTTCTGATTATGATGGATCCAGAGACCTGGCTGTAACCGATATGGATGTTAATACCAACAACGGACAGTTCAACAGATTCTATGCACTGCTGATCGGTGACCGTCCATATGCAACACTTGAGCCGGATCACAAGATCTACTCTGAGCTGTACTACACCATCGATGGAATGGATACCTACTGGACCCAGATTTCTGACCTGGAAGACAAGAGCGTCCTTCAGTTCATCACAGGTGCTAAGAGCCTTGACGAGTGGGATCAGTTCTGCACTGACTGGCATGTACAGGGCGGTGATCAGATCCTTGAACTGGTAAAAGATTACCTGGCTGAGTAATTTATGTAAATGTATGATGTGGAGGGTGGGGTACAGGAAAACCTGTACCCCATCACTTTAAAAAAATGACATCAAAGGAGGATCTTGCCGTGAAGAAGAAAAAAGGCCATCTTGGGCTGTCAAATTCCTTTCACTATACGTTAATGGTTCTGCCGGGTTATATCTGGCTGTTCATGTTTTCCATCGTCCCGATGGTCGGTATTGTAATGGCATTCCAGGATTACAATCCGAGTAAAGGATGGTTCGGCTCTCCGTGGGTAGGCATGAAATGGTTTAAATACCTGACGGTTATCCCGGATGCAAAACGGGCACTTGTCAACACACTGATCATTGCAATTGCAAAGGTTATCCTGAATATCATCATTCCGCTGGTGTTCGCACTGCTGCTGAATGAGGTAAAGAATATGAAGTTCAAAAAGACGGTTCAGACGATCGTATATCTGCCGCACTTCGTATCCTGGGTTATCCTGGCAAACATCATTACCAATATCCTTGGTGCAAACGGAATCTTCAATACCGTCCGCAGTGCATTCGGTGCAACGGATACGGTTCTTCCAATGACGATTCCTGGCATCTTCCGTCAGTTACTGATCGGAACCGATGTATGGAAAGAATTCGGTTACAACGCAGTTATTTATCTGGCAGCCCTGACCGGCATCAGCCCGAGTCTTTATGAGGCAGCTGCTATCGACGGTGCAAGCCGCTGGAAACGAGTATGGCACATCACCATCCCGGGTCTGGTTCCGACCATCGTCCTTCTGACCACACTGGCAATGGGCAACGTTCTGAATGCTGGTTTCGACCAGGTATTCAACATGTACAACCAGCTGGTTATTGAAACTGGTGATATCATTGATACATATGTATACCGTGTTGGTATTACAAACATGCAGTTCTCGCTGGCTACTGCAGCAGGTCTCTTCAAATCTGTTGTCAGCTTCGTGCTGGTTGTTACTTCTTATGTTTGTGCTTACAAGTTTGCTGATTACAAGATTTTCTAAGGAGGGCAGAAATTATGATAGAAAGCAAGAGTTTTGGCAGCAAAGCGTTTAAAGTCATAAATGCCATCATCCTGATTCTCCTGGCATTCAGCTGTTTTTATCCGTTATGGTATACGTTCTGCGTATCCATTTCTTCGAAGGCAGCCGCTGAGGGCGGTCTTGTAACTGTTTACCCGATCGGACCGAACGTAAAATCCTACAGCCTGATCATGGGTGATTCCGCATTCTGGAATTCCTTCTGGATTTCCATCAAACGAGTTGTCATCGGAACCGTATGGACCATGGTTGTCCTGATCATGATGTCCTATCCGCTGGCAAAGAGCAAAACAGAGTACAAACCGAGAAACGTCCTGATGTGGATCCTGGTATTCTGTATGCTGTTCAATGGTGGTACCATTCCGTGGTTCATCACCGTTAAAAACTATGGTATGATCGATACCATGGCAGCGCTGGTTCTGGCTGGTTCTGTTCCGGTATTCAATGTACTCCTTATGATGAACTTCTTCCGCGGTATCCCAGGAGACCTTGAGGAGGCAGCCCGTGTAGACGGCGCCGGCCCGTGGCGTATCCTGTGGCAGATCGTAGTTCCGTGTTCCAAACCGGTTATCGCAACCATCGTCCTCTTCACATCTGTTGGTTACTGGAACGAGTATTTCCAGGGCCTGGTATTAATGAACAAGGAGACGAACTATCCGTTACAGACCTACATCCGTCAGATCTCCGTTCAGATCCCGGTAGGCGTAACCCTGACCGCAGAGCAGTATCAGCAGTTAGCACAGAACTCCAACAAATCTCTGGAGGCAGCAAAGGTATTCATCGCCCTTGTTCCTATGCTGATTGTATATCCGTTCCTGCAGAAATACTTTGTAACCGGTATTACACTGGGAGCAGTAAAAGAATAATGAAATACACGAAAAGCGGCTTTCTGAAGCGAAACAGAAAGCCGCTTTTTTTGTGCTTTTCTGCGATGGAAAACGGGGGTGGTTTCCGCAGGTTTTTCTTGCGTCCGTGGGGAAAACAGCGTAAGATAAAGAGGTATTGAGACAAAAAAGCAAATTGCTTTTGGAGGGGATTTTAGTATGAAGGTACTTACTTTTGGAGAAGTGATGCTGCGTCTGAAAACACCGGAGCATCTGAAAATTTTACAGGCAGATACATTTGAAGCCAATTACGGCGGCGCGGAGGCGAATGTTGCGGTTTCCCTGGCGACACTCGGGGACGATGTTTCGTACGTGACAAAAGTGCCGGAGCACCAGGTGGGACAGGCAGCCGTCAATGAGATCCGCCGGTTCGGCGTCGATACATCCCGTGTGCTGCGGGGCGGCGGACGCGTCGGTATTTACTATTTTGAAAAGGGAACGAATATCCGCCCGACGAGCGTGGTTTATGACCGCGCTTACAGCGCAATTGCAATGGCAAAGGCAGAGGAATTTGACTGGGAAAAACTGCTTGATGGCGTAGATCTCTTTTATTTTTCCGGTATCACGCCTGCCATCAGCACAGAGATTGAAAAAGCGCTGGAGAACGCTCTGGCGCTCTGCAGAGAGAAAAAAATCCAGGTGGTATGTGATCTGAACTACCGCGGAAAAATGTGGTCCACGAAGGACGCACAGCGCATTATGCGCCGTCTGATGGCGTATGTGGATGTCTGCATTGCAAACGATGAGGATTTTGAATCATCACTTGGCATTCCGGCGTACGACGGAGATATGTCGCGCGGCATTGAGCAGATCGAGTCTTACAAAGAGGGCATGCTGGAAATCCAGAAGCAGTTCCCGAACTGCAAAGCGGTTGCGAGTGTGCTGCGCAATCTCTACACCGTGGAGGACGGCGACTGGATGGGAATTTACCTGAAAGACGGAAAATTCTACGAGAGCCCGGTTCATAAAGTACACAGCTTTGAGGCAGTCGGAGCCGGTGATGCATTTGGCGCGGGACTGATCCATGCGATGCTTCATGATTTTGAGCCGCAGAAAGCCATCGACTTTGCGATTTCCGCAAGTGTCTTAAAGCTGATGATCCAGCACGATGCCAATGTGGCGAGCGAAACAGAGATCGAGCAGATCATGAAGCAGGGCGGAACGAATCTGCAGAGATAGGATAGAGAAAAATTTACGAGACAGCAGGAGGAATAAATCTTGAATAAACGGAATATTATCTTAATAGGAATGCCGGGAGCCGGCAAAAGCAGCGTTGGTGTTATTCTTGCAAAGGTGTTGGGATATGAGTTTATTGATACGGATCTTGTGATCCAGCATCGGGAGAAACGTCTTCTGCGCGAGATCATTGCGGATGAAGGAAATGAAGGCTTTCTTGCGATTGAGAATGAAGTCAATGCGACACTGGAAGCCGATAAAAGCGTCATCGCGCCGGGCGGCAGTGCCATTTACGGAAAAGAGGCGATGGAGCATTTTAAAGAAATTGGAACCATCGTTTACCTGAAGCTGTCGTATGAGGATCTGGCGAAACGTCTCGGAAACCTGAAGGGACGCGGCGTCGTGCTGAAAGAGGGCCAGACGCTGAAGGATCTCTACGATGAGAGAAGTAAATTATATGAGCAGTATGCCGAAATTACGGTTGACGAGAGCGGAAGGGATATCCAGGGCACGATCCTGGCGCTCCGCGAGCAGATCGGCATGTAAAACAGAATTGGTGGAATATTCAGGGAAATTTTGAAAACATACGATTATATCATAATAAGGGAAATGTTCTGATAGTTAGAAATTACATATAATGTTTCTCTGAATATTCCTGACCGGAAACGATGGAAAAAGACGGAAATAGCACAGAATGTATTAAAATTGATTTACAAAGTATTAGATTTGAGTTAAGATAAGGGGAGACTGAAAAATAACTGCGGGGAGCAGTGCGTTTCAGCGTATCTGGAGTGTGTAAAAAACAGGAAAAAGACTTTGATTCGTTAGATATTGGATAAAACACACTCGTTAAGTATGAGAAAGAAAATTTGAGGTGAATATATGGAACAGTATGTCATCAGAGGTGGAAATCCTCTTGTGGGCGAAGTGGAAATCGGGGGAGCAAAAAACGCGGCGCTTGCAATTCTTACGGCAGCAACGATGACCGATGAGACGGTCCTGATCGAAAACCTGCCGGATGTCAGTGATATTAATGTACTTCTGGAAGCAATCGCAGAGATCGGAGCCACCGTGGACCGCATCGACCGCCATACCGTGCGGATCAATGCATCGACCATCGGGGATCTGAGCGTTGATTATGAATATATCAAAAAAATCCGTGCGTCCTACTATCTCCTGGGCGCTCTTCTTGGCAAATACAAAAAAGCGGAAGTTCCGCTGCCGGGCGGATGCAACATCGGAAGCCGTCCGATCGACCAGCATTTAAAAGGATTCCGCGCACTCGGTGCAGAAGTCAATATCCGTCACGGTGCAATTATGGCGAGCGCATCGGATCTGCACGGCAGCCACATTTTCATGGATATGGTTTCCGTCGGAGCAACCATCAATGTGATGATGGCAGCGTCTATGGCAAAAGGAAACACAACGATTGAGAATGCCGCAAAAGAGCCGCATGTTGTCGATGTGGCAAACTTCCTGAACAGCATGGGAGCCAACATCAAAGGGGCCGGAACCGATGTCATCCGTATTAAAGGTGTCGATACCCTGCACGGAACGAGCTATGCGGTTGTACCGGATATGATTGAGGCTGGTACGTACATGTTTGCAGCAGCAGCTACCAAAGGTGATGTGCTGGTAAAAAATGTTATTCCGAAGCATCTGGAGGCGACAACGGCGAAGCTTGAGGAGATCGGCTGCGACGTGGAAGAGTTTGACGATGCGATTCGTGTGAGCGCAAGCAGACGCCTGGGCAGAACACACGTAAAGACACAGCCGTACCCGGGTTACCCGACCGACATGCAGCCGCAGATTGCGGTTACACTGGCGCTGGCAAACGGTACGAGTATTGTAACAGAGAGCATTTTTGAAAACAGATTTAAATACGCTGACGAGCTGGCCCGCATGGGTGCCTGCATTAAAGTTGAGGGCAACACAGCTATCATCGACGGCGTGGAGAAATTTACCGGAGCAGAGGTTTCCGCACCGGACCTTCGTGCAGGCGCAGCACTTGTCATTGCAGGTCTTGCAGCAGAGGGTGTTACCGTGGTGGTGTGCTTCTTTGTGGTGGAAGCAGTCGTGCCTGCGCTCTCGCCGTGCTTTGTCGTGGTATGCTTCTTTGTTGTGGTCGTGGTTGTGGTTGTGGTGGTTGTATATTTCTTTGCCGCTTCTTCAATTTGGCGGTCGATCTCATCCAGATCGTTTTGGGTCACATCCCGGTACTCGGTATAGGCCTTGGTCTTATCCGTCAACTGCTTAAGCAGCCGGTTGGCCTCTGTCTGCTGGCCGGTAAGCACCTGCCGCCGGGTGGTCAAATCTTTCTGATCCGCCTGCAAGGTGGTCACCGTCTGTTCCAGCTCCGTTTGGCTGGCGGCCAATGCCGTCTTTTTGGTTTGCAGGTCTTTTTGCCGGGCGGTCAAATCCGTTTTGGCCTGTTCCAGCCGGGTGCCCTCTGTCTGTACGGATCGGAGCAGCGCCGTGTCCTGCTTGGCAACCCTTGCCACCATCTCGTAGCGGGTGAGCAGCTGGCCAATGTCCGTGCTGCCCAGCAGGAACGCCAACACATTGGTCTCGCCGCTGATATACATGGCCCGCAGCCGCTGGCAGTAGCGCTGATAGTTCTGCTGAAACTGGGCGTCCAGCACAGTGATCTGCTGCTTGGTGTCTGTAATCTGCTGCTGCAGCGCCGCCTGATCCTGCCGATTTTTCTTCTGCTGCTTTTGCAGCACGGTAATGCGGTTCTCCGCCGTGTCCACCTTTTGCTCCGTCAGCTTTAACTGGCTGCGCAGGTAGCCGATCTTCTGATCCAGGGCGTCCAGGTACGCCTGGGTGTCCTTGCTTTGCTTGCCCAGGGTCTCCAAGGTTTTTTCCGTTTGGCGCAGCTTCATTTCCAGGTAGGATTGCTGCTCCTCCGGCGTCATTTGGCTGTTGAGCCCGGTGTCCGCTGCCGGCACAGCCGCCGGGGTGGAGAACACAGCAGGTAAAAACAGACAGAAAGCCAGCAAAACAGCCAAAACTTGTTTTCCATGTCTTTGCCGCTTCACTGGCTTCACTTCCTTTGTGGTCTATTCTTGTTGTATGGTACGGCGGCAGCCCACGGTGGGGCGCCATCGCCGTTTCTATTTACAGATAATTCAGCGGGTTCACTTGGGAGCCGTTGACGCGCACTTCAAAGTGGCAGTGCGGGCCGGTGGAGTTGCCGGTGGAGCCGCTCTTGGCCACCACCTGACCGGCGCTGACCTTCTCGCCCACGCTCACCAAAATTTGGCTGTTATGGGCATACAGGGTGGACAGGCCGTCCCCGTGGTCAATGATCAAATACCGACCGTAGCTGTAATTTAGGTACTTAACCAAAATCACCGTGCCGCTGGCGGCTGCATACACATTGGAGCCGGTGGATACCGGGAAGTCAATGCCCCCGTGGTAACGACCGCTGGAGTAGTTGGGATACCCGGCAGAAATGGAGCGACTGTCCGTAGGATAGCGCAACCGACCGTTGCCGGAGCCGTGAGAACCGCTGATGCTGCCGGAGCCGTGAGAACCGGCAGCGGCAATGGCGGCTCTGATATCATTTTGCACCTGCTGCAACTGCTTTTGATCCGTCTCAATGGCTTCCTGATACTCGGAGCTCTGCTTGGAGAGCTTGCGCATTTGGGCATTGCACTCTGCGGCCTCGCTGTCCAGATCCGCCTTGGTGGAAGAAATATCGTTAATATTCTTCTGAAGAGCGGCTTTGTCCGACTCCAGGCTCTTTTTGTCCGCGTTCAGCTGGTTGCGTTTTTCCTCCAGCTTCTGCTTTTGCGCCTCGATCTCCTCCATCTTCTTCATCAGGCTGTCCAAGGTGGCGCTGTCCTGCTGGGAGACGGACTTGATCATCTCCGACCGGGTCAAAAGACTGGACAGGTCAGAGCAGGTGAGCAGCACTTCCAAAGTGGAGGCGCTGCCGCTGATATACATAGCCCGCAGCCGCTGACAATACTCGGCGTATGTAGCGTCAAATTCCTTTTGCTTTTGGTCAATTTGACGCTGGGTCTCCTCAATATCCGCAGCGGTTTTTTCAATCTTCGCCTGGGTGGCGTCAATCTCCGATTGCAGGGCGGACTTGTCGCTCTCCAAATTGGAGATCTTGTCCTGCAACAGGCTTATTTTTTCCTGCAGGGTGTTGATATATTCCTGCGTATCTTTCTTTTGCTTGGACAAGCTGTTCAGCTTGCTTTGGGTGCTGTTGATTCGGGACTGAATTTTGCTTTTTTCGCTCTCCAGCTCCGAGCGGGACTTAGCCTCTGCCACAAAGGCGGAGCTTACCCCGGCGGTCAGCACCAACACAAGACTGCAAAGCAGGCAAAACAGCCGCCGCAACCAAATTTTGGATTTAGACTGCACTAATCTCACTACCTTCCTTATTCAGGTACTTGCGCATGGTGATCATGGAGCCGCCCACACCGCTAATAATACCGATGGCAACAAAGATGCCCAGCATTTGCAGCGCATAGGGGGCAAAGGGCAGCGCAGACAGGGACAGGCTTCTCAGCAGGTCGCCGAACTGGCGCACCGCCAGCTCGTACAGCCCCCATACCAGCCCCAGCGACACAGCGCCGGACACGATACCAAGGATCATACCCTCTACCACGAAGGGCAGGCGCACAAAACTGTTGGTGGCGCCCACGCTCTTCATAATGCTGATCTCCAACCGGCGGGAATACACCGTCAACTTAATGGTGTTGGAGATAATGAACAGAGAGATGGCAAACAGCACGCCGATGATCACAACGGAGATCACCGTAATGCCCTGCCGAATGGACACCAGCTTTTGCGCCAGGTCCTTGTTCTCTCGAATGGTGTCTACATTTTGCAGCCCCTTTAGCCCTTTGACCGTTTGATCAAACTTGCCAAGATCGGCTACCGTCACCTTGTAGGCATTGGGTAGCGGAATATCCGAACTGATCTGGGTAAAGAACTTGGCCTGGGCGTCCTCCATGGTTTCCAGCTGCTGTGCCCACGCCTTTTCCTTGGGCACATACTCCAGCTCCTTCACATTGCCCAGGGCCTTAATTTCCTGACCCATGGTGTCAATGGCGGCCTGGTTTGCGTCATCCTTAATATAGACCATGATCACATTCTCCTCCTCAATGCGGGAGAGCAGAGAGTCCATATTCAAAAAGATCATAGAAGCAGAGCCGATGAGCACCAAGCAGCTCATCAATACGCAAATGGACGCGATGGACATCATCCGATTGGTCCAGGTGTTGCGAAAGCCCTCTTTAATTAAATATCTTAAACTTGCGCCGGTCATTCTGCCGCACCTCCGTTCTCATCCTCCGGGGTGGCCGCTGCCTGCGCCGGGGTCTCGTCCGCCAGGGACTCTAAGTTGTCAAACACATCCTCGTCCGTCCGGGCGTCTGCCGTCTTGGACAGGTCAATGGAAGTGCCCTCTTCGTAAAAGAACATATCCGTTTCTTTGCGGGGCTCGCTGCTCTCAAACCGGGCGTGGGTGGGATCCGGGGTGTCGGAGACCACTTCGCCGTTCTTGATCACGATTACCCGCCGCTGGAAAGAGCGCACCAGATCGTGCTCATGGGTCACCATGATCACGGTGGTGCCGGCGTTGTTAATCTTGGTAAGCAGCTCCACGATCTCGTGGCTCATCTCCGGGTCCACATTGCCGGTAGGCTCGTCCGCGATGATGACCTTGGGATTGTTCACCAACGCGCGCGCCAGGGACACACGCTGCTGCTCGCCGCCGGACAGCTCATTGGGCATGGAGCGCGCCTTTTGGCTCAGCCCCACCAGTTGAAGGATATAAGGCACCCGCTTGCGAATGTCCTTCTCCTTAGCGCCGATCACCCGCATGGCAAAGGCCACATTGTCATACACCGTCATCTTGGGGATCAGGCGGAAGTCCTGGAACACAATACCCATGGTGCGGCGGTAATAGGGCACCTGCCGCTTCTTCAAAGTGGCGGAGGAATACTCGTTAAAGATCACCTCGCCCTCCGTGGGCTTTTCCTCGTGCATAATGAGTTTTAAAAAGGTGGACTTGCCGGCGCCGGAGGAGCCTACCACAAACACGAACTCGCCGTCCTCAATCTTAATATTCACATGATTGAGGGCGTGGGTGTCCGTAGAGTCGTACACCTTAGATACATTTCTGAATTCAATCACAATTTTTACCTCTTTTAACTTGGTGCCGCAGGCTAAGGGTAACACTACGGCACTATATAGTTAATTATAATATATAGCAAATCAAGGGATAAATCAACCCCTTACTTGTTATTATTTTGTAAAAGATGTGACAGAATTGTTAAAATTTGGGCGAAACACACCGATCCGATCCACCTATATCGGCCCGCTTTTGTCCAAACAAAAAAGCGGCACCAAAAGGTGCCGCAAATGCCGTTAATATTTTATGGGACTGGAATCCAGATACTTATTGACCATCAGCGCCACTTTGAACACAATGGCGTCGTCAAACTCCCGCAGGTCCAAACCGGTGAGCTTTTTGATTTTCTCCAGTCGGTACACCAATGTATTTCGGTGGACAAACAGCTTTCTGGAAGTCTCAGACACATTCAGGTTGTTCTCAAAGAACTTTTGAATGGTAAAGAGGGTTTCCTGATCCAGACTGTCAATGGAGCCCCGCTTGAACACCTCTTTCAGGAACATATCGCACAAGGTGGTGGGCAGCTGGTAGATCAGCCGGGCAATACCCAAATTCTCGTAGCTGATAATGGACTTCTCCGTGTCAAACACCTTGCCCACTTCCAGCGCAACCTGGGCCTCCTTAAAGGAATGGGCCAAGTCCTTAATGCCGGTAACCCGGGTGCCAATACCCACAACGGCGTTGCAGTAAAACTCGGTGGAAAGGGTGTCGCAAATGGAGCGAGCCAGCTTTTCCAAATCCTTGCTGTCCACATTGGGGCGCACTTCCTTTACCAAGGCAATGTCCTTCTCGTTAATGTCGATAACCAGATCCTTGGTCTTGTCCGGGAAGAAGTTTTGAATCACATCATAGACGGACACATCCGTATCCTGCGTCACTCGAATGAGAAAGACCACTCGAGAAGCGTCATTATTGAAATGCAGCTCGCGGGATTTGATATAAATATCGCCGGGCAGGATATTGTCCAGGATCACGTTCTTTACAAAATTGGAACGATCGAATTTCTCGTCGTTATTCTGCTTGATTTGATCCAGCGACACGGCGATAATGTCCGCATAATGCTTGCTCATATCGTCCGTACCGTCCACAAATACCGCATAATCCGGGTGCACGGAGTTGCCAAAGGCCTTATATGTGCAGTTATCCACACAGATTTGTGCCCCGCTGAACACGCCGGCAGAGATAATGCCCTTGCGTGCCTCGCCGATCTGGCCCAGCTCACTGCAAGCGATCACGGTACCGCTCTCGTCCACCACACCGATGGTACGGTCCAGCACCTCACGCATTTGGTTTATAATGCCTTGAAACAGTCTGTTGGGCATCAGGATCCAACCCCTTTGTCAATTCTTTATCAAATAAAAGGGATAAAATTGCACAAATTCAATCACCCTTTATTGGTCATATTATACAATGCCTTTAATCAAATTGCAACCTTTCGACAAAAATTTTTATTATTTTTTGTGCGACTTGCATAAACGGCCGACTTTTTCACACCAAAACCACAATATGTTGTTGCCGCGCAGTTCTTAACACCTATTGTACGGTGTCTTTTGCCAACAGCGCCACCTCCGCCGGGGTCAATGCCCGACAGTCCCCCGGCGCCAGCGTTGGATCCAGTTCCAACGCGCCCATGGCGGTGCGGTGCAGGGCGGTGACGGTGCAGCCCACCCGGGCAAACATGCGCTTAACCTGATGATAAATACCCTGCCGCAGCACCACCTGCGCCCGGGGCGGATCGGTAGATAAAATCGTTAGCTGCGCCGGCTGCAGTACCTTGCCGTCCATCTCCATCCCTCCGGCAAAGGCCGCCGCAGCCGTAGGGGGCACCGGTTTGTCCAGGGTAGCGATATAGGTCTTTGGAATATGGCTACGGGGGCTGAGAATGCGGTGGGCAAAGGCGCCGTCGTCTGTCAGCAACACAAAGCCGGTGGTGTCCTTATCCAGCCGCCCGGCGGGGAACAGTCCTTTGCGCCTCAGTGCCGAAGGCACCAAATCCAGTACCGTCGGCTCTCCCTTGCCGTCCGTGGCAGAGAGCACCCCTGTGGGTTTGTTGAGCATCAAATACACAAAAGCCCGGCAGGCAATGGGTTCGCCTGCCAGACAAATCTCTTGGGTGTCCGGGTCTGCCTGCTGCCCGGCGCGAGCCACCACGCCGTCTACAGTCACCTGCCCCTTTTGCAGCAGCGTTTTGACCCGGCTGCGGGGCTCGTTCAACTCTCGGGCCAGTATTTTTTCGATCCGTTCGCTCATTTGCGTTTTTCCAATCCCAGCATAAAGCCGTCCTTGGCAGAGGTGTTGCACAGATCTGCACCGATCACTCTGCCGTTACTGACCAACAGATCCGCCACGATGCCTTGGTCGTAGCCGGTGTAGTTGGTGATCTCGTATGTATATAGCTGTACCTGCTTGCCCTTATAGGGGGTCAGGTCGTAGCCCTGCTGCTGTTGCAGAGCGTTGTACTCGGTATAGACCGCGTCCCAGTTGCGAGGCACGGTAATGGTCTTTTGGTTGCTGTCGCCTACTTGCCAACCCATATCGGTCAGCAGCCGGGCACCTGCCTGCACATCCGCACAGGTCAGTCCCGCAGGCTCTGCCGCAGAGGGTGCCGCGTCTCCGGTCTTGACATGATTGGCCAAAAAGGTGAGCAGCACCACCAGCACCCCGGCGGCTACTAAAATCAGGCCGAACACCGTCTTAGGGTTCAGCTTTACCGTCATCACTTTCATACTCTACCACCTCATAACAAAGTATGCGGCGGCAGGGCAAATTAGGACTGTTCTGTTAAATAAAATAGGGGCGCAGTTCTTCCAGAAGCGCCGGGTCGGCCAGCACTTGCAGGCGGGTACCTGCCGGGGTGTAATCCTCTGCCAGCACCTTACCCTCCCGGTGGAGCCGATCCGTCAGATCGCCCCGATCAAAGGGAATACAAAGTGCCGCTCTCGCCCACTGCCCGGGCAGCAACCGGTCAATCTCTGCCAGCAGCTGTGGCAGTCCTTCGCCGGTGCGGGCGCTGATTCGCACGCTGGTGCCCAGCAGCGGAAAGCGCTCTTCCTCCGGCACTCGATCGCATTTGTTCAGCACATGGAGCAGAGGCTTGCCCCCGCAGCTCAGGCTGTCCAGCACCTGAGCAGTCACCTGCATTTGGCTGTTGCAGGCCGGGTCGGAAGCGTCGCACACATCCAGAATCACATCTGCCCAGGCTGCCTCTGCCAACGTGGAGCGAAAGGCGTCCACCAACTCATGGGGCAGCCGCTGCACCAGTCCCACCGTATCCACCAGCATCACTTGACGGCCGGAGGGCAGCACCAGCCGCCGGGCGGTGGGGTCCAAGGTGGCAAACAGTTGATCCGCGACCAGCACGCCCGCGTCCGTTAAAGCATTCATCAAAGTGGACTTACCCGCATTGGTATAGCCCACCAGCGCTACCGTCAGCGCCCGGTTCTTTTGGCGGCGCAGATGCATCCGCTCCCGCCGCTCCTGCACGGTCTTTAACTCCCGCTGCAAGGCAGTAATCCGGCGGCGAATGTGGCGCCGGTCGCTTTCCAACTTGCTTTCGCCGGGGCCGCGGGTGCCGATACCGCCGCCCAATCGAGACAAGGAATTGCCCTGCCCGCCCAACCGAGGCAGCCGGTATTGCAGCTGGGCCAGCTCCACTTGCAGCTTGCCTTCGCTGCTCCGTGCCCGGGCGGCAAAAATATCCAAAATCAATGCGGTACGGTCGATGACAGCCGTGCCCAGTGCCCGCTCCAAATTACGGGCCTGCACCGGGGTCAGGCTGCCGTCCGCCACCGTTAAATCCACTTCGTTCTGCCGGCAAAATTCCGCCAGGCTTTCCACCAGCCCGCTGCCGATGTAGGTCGCGCCCTCCGGCGCCGGGCGCTTTTGCACCGTGTGACCCACTACCAGGCCGCCGGCGGTATCCGTCAGCCGCTCCAGCTCCGCCATAGAGGCCTCTGCGTCATAATCGCCGCAGTCCAGACCGATAAGCAGCACCCGCTCCGGGGCGGCTGCGTCTGTTTTTGTCCACTGGTACGCCACGGTTACTTACTCTCCTTGTCCACCAAGGTACGCAGCACGGAGCCGGCAATGGGACCGGCTGTCTGCGAGCCGGAGCCGCCGTGCTCCACCACTACCACAAAGGCATACGGGTGGTCCGCGTCGTCCATAAAGCCCACAAACCAAGCGGTGTTGTGGTCCGTGTCCTTGTCCACCTCAGCCGTACCGCTTTTGGCGCACAGATGCAAGCCCTTGTAGTTATATTCGCCGTACTGGGCTTTTACATTATTGCGCATCAGCTTCTTCAGCTGGGCGGCAGTCTCCGTGCTCAGCAACTGGGTCTCGTTCTTGGTAATATTCAAATTCAGCGCCTTGCCCGCCTGGGAGGCCAGAGAATTCACCTCGTTAAAGGACACCGCCTTGCCGTCGTTGGCAATGGCCGCCATATAGCGCAGCATGGCAATGGGAGGCAGCAGCGTGTCGCCCTGACCGATGCCCGTCCAACCCACATAATCATCCGGGTCGCTCTTTTCCAAGAAAAAGCGCCCCTGCTCGGAATTCAGCTTGTTGCTGACGGTAACCCGGCTGGTCAGCCCCAAGGTCTCTACGGTGCTTGCCAGCTTCTCCGGCCCCAGTTCAATGGCGATCTGCGCAAAGGTAGCGTTGCAGCTCTTGGCCAGCGCCTGCTTAAAGGTCAGGCGGCCGTGCACGCCGTTGCAGCGAATGGGCTCGCCCTTGCCCGGGTCATACTCCCCGGTGCACTCCCAGGTGCGATCCATCAAGTCCGGAATATTCTCAATGGCACAGGCGGCGGTCACCAGCTTAAAAGTGGAACCGGGAGTATAAAGCCCGGTCATCAGCCGGTTGATATACACGCCCTCATAGGCGGAATTGGTGTTCAGGTCCGACGGCTCGTCCTCCATGTCATAAGAGGGGGTGGACACAGCGCACACAATGTCACCGGTTTTGTAATTGACCACGCCCACGGTGCCCGCCTTGTAGTCGCTAAGCAGACTGTACGCCTTAGCGCACACCCGGCTGTCTATGGTCAGCCGCATGTTGTTGCCCTTGCCGTAGCGCTCAATGGAATACACGCCGAACAGCAGGTTGTAGCCGGTTAAATCGGCCTTGTACACGGACTGAATACCGGAGGAGATAAAGCCCTTGGTGTCGCCCACCGTGTGCAGGGTGGCCTTGCGCACCGTAGGGTCTTCAGCATACACCCGCTTGCCGTCCTGGGTCTCTGCCAACACCGCGCCGTCCGCAGACTTGATGGTGCCGGCGCCGATCAAATCGCCGTTTTTGTAAATATGGGTATTGTAGGTTTTCATCACCCAGGTGTCGCCGTTCTCCACCAGGCTGTAAGTCATAAAGCCCAGCCCAAAGAGAAAGGCAACTGCCAGGATCCACAGGAAAATGCCCCGCTTGGTAATCATCTTCATTTCTTGCGCACACCTCCCAGATAGTTGTATGTCCGCACATCGGAGGCCTTAATAAAGGCCAGCACTGCCCAGCAGGAGATCATGGAAGAACCGCCCTGGCTCACAAAGGGCAGGGTCACACCGGTAAGCGGCAGCACATCGGTAATGCCAAAGATATTCAGCGCCGTTTGGAACAGCAGCAGGCCCGCTGCCGCCACGGCGGCGATGGAGTAGAAAGTGGAGCGGGCGGCAATGCTGTTTACCAGTGCAGACACGGCGATGGCCACAAAGGACAGCACCAGCAGCAGCCCAAAAAGAAAGCCCCATTCCTCGCAGATCACGCCAAAAATCAGGTCTGTGGTCCGCGCCCACACACCGCGGGTGGTGCCGGCGCCGATACCCAGCCCCAGCAGTCCGCCGGAGGCCAGACCCACCAGTACCCGGGTCTGCTGATACCCGCTGTCGTTATAATGCTCCCACACATGGCGGTACACGGAGAAACGGGCGGTCACATAGGATTTGTACTTAATAACGATAAACCCGCCCATAGCCGCAGAGGCCAAGGCCAGAAAAATGGTCTTAATATCGCCGGAGTTCATAAAGGCGATAATGAGAAAGGTCACAAAAAAGATCAGCGCCGTACCAAAGTCCTTAATGACGATCAGCGCCCCCACGCACACCAGCGAAAAGGCAATAAAGGCATACAGGTTCTTAGAGGTCTGAATTTTTTCCAGCGTGGCAGCGCCTACAAAGATAAAGGCAACCTTTACAAATTCCGAGGGCTGGAAAGTCACACCGAATATGGTAATCCAGTTGCGGGCGCCGTGGGTCACCTTGGCAATGGCAATGTTGACGATCAGCAGCAAAATAGCCGCCACCGCCACCGGCAGGCGCAGGCGCATACACAGGTCCACATCACCCATCAGGAACACCAGCACAATAAAGCCGATGACCCCGGCGATCAGCATCAGCAGCTGCTTAAAGGCGTCGTCCGGCTTAATGCTGCCGATGACGGTAATGCCCACCCCGGATAGGAAAAAGGCAATGAATTCCAACTCAAAATTCCGCCGGTGCATGGCAAAGTAAAACACGCTCACATACAGCCACTCCAGCACGATCAGCGCCAGCGTGCACAGCAGTACCTTGACTTCAAAGGTGCCGGTGCCACCGGCGGCCGCCGTGCCACTGAGTAGCTGAAACACGCTAAGCACCATTAAAAGAGCAAAGTTGTTAATGGGTTTAATACGGGGCAGCTTCTTTTGCTTGGTGGCTGCCGTTTTCTTCTTTGGCATAGGGCTGCTCCTTTCTTATTTTTCGTAAAACAGAAACACCTTGTCCCCAAAGGTGAGCATATCTTCGTCAAAAATCAGCTGGGGCTGCGTAATAAACCGACCGTTGAGCTTGGTGCCGTTGTGGCTGTCCAGGTCATACACCGCCCATCCCTTGGAGGTGCGGCGCAGCCGTGCGTGGTGGGCACTGACCGTGGGGCTGAGCAGCTGAATATCCGCGTCCTCGCCTCGGCCGATAAGCACATCCTGCTTTTTGATATAGACCGGGCGGTGGGTCTCTGCGTCCACCAATACGCCATAGGCCACCGTTTGACCCCGGTTCTGCCGGGCGGCGGTGCGCATTTGACTGCGGTCGTCGGTAGAGATGGCTTCCTTGCACAGGAATTGCAGCGGAATGGTGCCGATCATCAGAATATCCCCGTCCGCCAGCGGTGCCCGCTGGTCCACTGGCCCGCCGTTCACCTGCACGCCGTTCTTGGAGAAGGTGTCCGTTACCATCCAGCCGTCCTTTTTCTTGGCGATCACCGCGTGAAAGCGGCTGACGCTGGGCAAAGGCAGCACCACATCGTTGGCCTTACTCTTGCCGATAGAGGTCTCCCAGTGGGTAATATCCATTACGGAGCCGTTATTTTGGTCCACCAGCTGGGCCATCTTGTGCACCCGGGGGCGGTTGCGAAACAGAGAGATCACGCACACCGCCAGGATCAGCAGCGCCAGCACCGGCAGCACATACCGCAGCACGCCGGTCAAGAATTGTAAAATCGTATCCATAGGTTCAACATCCTTTTTATCTGCGTTTCAAAAGGCAAATTATACTTCTTATTATTAACAGAATACTGATAAAGGGAGAAAAAGTCAAGAAGTATTGCAATTCCCGCCCCTTTCGTTTATACTGAAAATGGAAAAATTGGGCGGCATTTTCGCCCGGCAAGGAGCATTTGTTATGATTGAAAAGACTGTCTTTGGCCATCTGCCCTCCGGGGAGCAAGTGGACCTGTATACCATCACCAACAGCCGGGGCGCCAGCGTATCGCTGCAAACCCTGGGCGCCGGGATCGTGCGCCTGTATATGCCGGACAGGAACGGCAATTTGGGCGATGTGGTGCTGGGCTTTGACGACCCGGCTCTTTATACAGACCCGGACCTGGGCTACCAGGGACTGGTGGTGGGTCGCTGGGCCAACCGTATTCGCGGCGCTGCCTTTGACTTTCAGGGCCAAACCTACCACACCCCCATGAATCAGGGGCAGTGGACCCTACACAGCGGCGGGCGTATGAGCTTTCACCTGTGGCAGGTGAAGGACACCGCAGAGAACAGCATCACCTTTTCCCGCTTTTCGCCGGATATGGAGGATGGCTTCCCCGGCAACTTCACCTTGCAGGTGACTTATACGCTGACGGAAGAGAACACCCTGCGGCTTGCCTACCGGGTAGACAGTGACCGAGACACGGTGGCCAACCCCACCAACCATGTGTACTTTAATCTGTCCTGCAACCCGGCAAAGACCATTGAGGGGCATGTGCTCACTGTCCACGCCCATCGGTTTACGGAGACGGACGACGACCAACTGCCCACCGGCGAGCTGGGCGACCTGACCGGTACGATGATGGACTTTTCTGCCCCCCATCCCATCGGGGAACGGATCGATGCGCCTTTCCGTGCCGTGATTCCCGGTATCGGCTATGATAACAATTTCTGCCTGACCAAGGCAAACCCCAGAGCCTTTGCAGAAGCGGCGGTGCTGTGGGAGCCGGAGAGCGGACGGCGGCTGTCCGTGTGGACGGACCTGCCCGGTGTGCAGGTCTATTGCGGCGGCTGGCTAAAGAAAGATGGCAACCCGGGCAAGGGCGACTCCAAGGTTACCTACCGCCGGGGCGTAGCGCTGGAAACCCAGTTCTACCCGGACAGTCTTCATTGCCCCAACTTCCCGGTAGAATTCGTCAAAGCCGGCGTGCCTTCACCACCACCACCGAATTCCGCTTTGATACAAAGTAAACACTTATGGATAACAGAAAGGCCACCCGCTGTGGGTGGTCTTTTTTATGGCTTGTGACCGTATGGTATGGGGTTAAGCCCTCCGTCAACGCCTATCGGCGTTGCCACCTCCCTTTACAAGGGAGGCAAATCGGTTACATAATCTTAGGCTCCCTTGCAAAGGGAGCTGTCACGAAGTGACTGAGGGATTGCGCCGGAGTCGTTCTAAGAAAATCTGCCGCCCGCTAATTTATCCTCATTGCAAGGCGGCTCGTATGGTTATTCCACCGTTACGGATTTGGCCAAATTCCGGGGTTTATCTACATCCAGACCGTTTTGTTTGGCGATATAGTAGCTAAGCAGCTGGTAGGGCAAAATGGACACGGCGGGTGCCAGCAGCGGGTGGGTTTCCGGTACGCGGATCAGGGTGTCAATATCTGACGCCCGCACATCGCGGTTGGTGACCACCAGCACCTTGGCGCCTCGGGTGATGACCTCTTTCAGGTTGCTGACGGATTTGTCCACCAGCGCCGGGTCCGTAATGGTGCCGATGACGGTGGTGCCCTTTTCAATCAGGGCAATGGGCCCGTGCTTCAGCTCGCCGCTGGGGTACGCCTCCGAGTGGATATAGGAGATCTCTTTCAGCTTCAGCGACGCCTCCAGGCTGGTGGTGTAGTCGCTGCCCCGACCGATAAAGAACACATCGGTCTCTCGATGGATCTTGTCTGCAAAGGCTTTCACTTGGGGAGCGCACTGGAGTGTCTCTTCGATCAGTGCCGGCAACTCCAGCAGATCGGCTTTTAGGTCGGCTGCCACACCGGCGCCCAGACCCAACAGCTCGGCAAAATGAATGGCCAGCACCGCCAGCAGCACCACTTGGGCAGTATAGGCCTTGGTAGAAGCCACGGCGATTTCCGGTCCGGCATGGGTGTAAACGGTGTAATCCGCTTCTCGTGTAATGGAGGAGCCAATTACATTGCTGACGGCCAAGGTGGCGGCACCGGCAGCCTTTGCCAGCCGCAGGGCGGCAATGGTATCGGCAGTCTCGCCGCTTTGACTGATAAAAATGCACAGGGTGCGGTCATCTACCAACGGGTCCCGATAGCGGAACTCGGACGCCACATCCACCTGGGTGGGGATATGCGTTAAATGTTCAAACATGGGCTTGGCCGCCAGCCCCGCGTGCATGGCGGTACCGCAGCCGATAATGTAAATTTGGTGCAGATTTTGCAGCTGCGCCGCAGTGAAGTCCAGTCCGTCCACTTGGGTGGGCGCACCGGCGGTTACACGGGTACCGATGGTTTCCCGTACGGTAGAGGGCTGTTCGTACATTTCCTTTAGCATAAAGTCCGGGTAGCCGTTTTTCTCCGCCGCGGTGGCATCCCAGTCAATGCGCTGGTGCTTCTTCTCAAAGGGGTGCAGCTGTTCGTCATAGAAAGTGATATTCTCTCGGGTGATGACTGCGTACTCCTGGTCGTTCAGCAGGTAAAAATCCTTGGTGTAGGAGAGAATGGCCGGAATGTCCGAGGCAATGTAATTCTCCTTGTACCCAATGCCGATGACCAAGGGGCTGGATTTGCGCACCACAATCATTTGGTCGGGCGTTTCGCTGCACAGCACCTCAATGGCATAGCTGCCCTCCAGCCGTTTGCACGCCCGCTGGGTAGCCCGCAGAAAGCGCTCCTCTGCCGGTCCTTTGTCTGCAAAATAGTAGTGGGCAATCAGGTTGGGGATCACCTCGGTGTCTGTTTCGCTTTTGAAGGTGCAGCCCTCCAGCTCTAGCTCACTGCGCAGATCCTCATAATTCTCAATAATACCGTTGTGTACCACGGTAAATACCCCGCGGCTGTCCAGGTGAGGGTGGCTGTTCTCCTTGCTGGGCTTGCCGTGGGTGGCCCAGCGGGTGTGGGCAATGCCCACGGTACCGGTGAGGGCGTCCAGCTGCGGATCCTGGTACAGATTACGCACCCGACCGGTGTTTTTCACCACCGTAGGGGTGCCGTCCTCTAATGTTGCAATGCCGGCAGAGTCGTATCCTCTGTACTCCAGCTTCATCAGTCCACTAAGTAAAATCGGACTGGCCTTTTGGCTGCCGATATAACCTACGATACCGCACATAATTGCGTACCTCCATATTGTGCCTTACCATATAGGTAGGACTAAAATGTGGATTTTGAAAAGACAAAACCCAGTCTATTATAGCAAGTAGATATGGAGATTTGTGGCATTTTATGAAAAATTCACTTAATGTTCACAATTCGCATAAGTGTGCAATTACGGTCGCGTATATCTGTATAAGCGGCAAAATATCGGACAAAATAAAGAAAATCGTCTGTCAAAGCCGGTCAAAATCCCCCGCTTGCCATGGCTTTACAGGTGTGTTACAATAAAGAAAAAGGGAGGGAACCCAGTGAAGATCAAATTGAATCCGGACAAAGAGATGGTCAAAACCGTGCGAGAGGGCTTAAAGCGCACAGGCGGCTATTGCCCCTGTATGCTGGAGCGTTCGCCGGACACCAAGTGTATGTGCAAGGCGTTCAGAGAGCAAAAGGAGCCGGGGTTTTGCCATTGTCGGTTGTATTATAAAACAGAGGAGGATGACTAAAATGGCCGTTATGACCGTTACAAAAGAGAATTTTCAGGAAGAAGTGATGCAGGCCGGGTGCCCGGTGCTGTTGGATTTTTGGGCCACCTGGTGCGGCCCGTGCCGTATGGTGTCGCCCATTGTGGATGAGATCGGCGCAGAGGTTACCGACGCCAAGGTGGGCAAGGTGAATGTGGACGAGCAGCCGGAGCTGGCCCAGGCCTTTGGCATTGCCAGTATTCCCACTTTGCTGGTGATTCGGGACGGCCGTACGGTTAATCGTGCCGTGGGCGTTCGCTCTAAGGAAGAGATTTTGCAAATGCTGGACTGATACGGAACATATAAAAAGCGACTGCACTTTTTGCGCAGTCGCTTTTCTTCGTCTTTTTGCGATTTTATTATGCTTTTTTCTTGTCCTTTTTGCTGACGGCGGTATTCTCCTGGCCGCGGAACACCACGAATTTGTCATAGAGGAATTCCGTGATCATATTGGTGGCCATAGTCAGCCCCAGCACAATGTAGTTGATGGCGCTCACATCCGCAAACTTGGCGGTAAAGTAATTGCCCAGCAGGGTGGAAATGGGGGTGAACACCAGGTAAAAGGCAAAGACCTTTAGCATGGCCACCGGCACATTGGCGGCGGACTTAAAGGTGAATTTGCGGTTAAAGGTGAAGTTCCACACCACAGACAGGATTAGGGCGGTCAGGTACATGGGGCCGTACTCATTTTGCATGATCCTGGCAAAGGTAGCGTTGCTCTCCATGGCACTTTGAATGGCAGGCAGCTTGATGACCACCTCGCTTAGAAGGGTAAAGGTCAGCACCTGGATAATGCCGGCGGAGGCGGAGAATAAGGCAAATTTGATAAATTGGCCAAAGCTCTGCTTTTCTTTCTTTTCAGTGGTATTGCTCATAAATTATGCTTCTTCTTTCTCTGTTGCAGTGATCTGGGGTTTCTTCTTGCGGTGAATGATAAAGCGGTTACAGGGATAGGTCCACAGCGTGGGGATCGCCATACCGATCAGCTTAATCACCATGTCCCAAAAGCCGCCGGTTAGGTTGTGCCCTTGGGCAAAGGTGGTCATAGCAGAGCCGATCCAGCCGTTGGCAAAGATGGTAAACACCACCATAATGGCATAGAGGATCATACTAAGTGTGGGGTTCACATCTGCCTTAAAGGTGATCTTTCGGTTCAGGATAAAGGCGATGCCGTAGCCCACGGTGGTGGAGATTAGGTAGGTGTACAGATAGCCCTTGGACTCAATGCCGATCATATTCAGCGCGTCGTTGGTGATGGGCTGATCCAAAAAGGGCTTAAACACCGTTGCCAGCAGTACCATGTGTACCACCAACTCTACGGCAGAGGAGCCGCCGCCGGCAATCATAAATTTGATGAATTTCCAGATTTCTGCGTGCTTCTCTGTCCAGCGGACGAAGGCGTTGTCTTTTTTCTTTTCGTTCATAATGGTCCTCCGTTACAGTAGTTTGGCCAGTAGAATGATCAGGGCGACGATTACCGCCAGCCCCACCACGGTCTTTACGATCATGGGAATGGCTGCGTCCATGGTAGCCGGGGCTTTGCTGGACAGGTAATCAAACACCGGGCGGTGCACCTTGGTGCCCACCAATTCTTCATAGGTGCGGGTGTAGGTGTCGTAATGCGTGGGGTCGTCCTCATGCAGAACAAAGCAGCGCACGCCGCGCTTGGTGCGGTTGCCGTACACATTAAAGCCGGCGGACTGGGTAAAGCCCAGGTCCATATCCTTGTACCGGCCAACAAAGCTGTTTTTGTGGTCGTGGCCTACAAACACGCCCAGAATATCGCCCTTTTCGTGCAGGGCATCAAACTCGCCGTTGTTGATGTCCGGAATGGAGGGCGGCTCCTCCAACATATCGCCGGGACGGCAGGTATCGCCCAGCTTGTAGAATTCGTTTTTATGGGTGCGGAAGGCTTGGATGGCGCCTTTCTCGCTTTTTTTCACCCGTCGCAGCACATGGTAATACTCCGGCATGGGAATGTGCTGGAATACCAAAGAGGGCACATAGTGGCCGGTTTCTGCCTTCAGTGCGTCCCGGGTCTTGCGATACCAGTCGATAATGGCCGGATCAAAGGCCTCATACCCGCCGCCCTTGGCGTCGGTGCCGGTGTCGAACAGGTACAGGTTCATCACCGTGCGCCCGGAGCCGTCAGAGGCGGTCAGGGGCACTGCGTAGGTGCCGCCGCCGGGAATGCCCTCTGCTTGCTCTCCGATACAGCCGGGCAGGGATTTGTATATGTCGTTAAATTGGTCTGCATTGCTGATGCCCACTTGCCGATCGTGGTTGCCAAAGGTAACGGCAAAGGGAATGTGGCGCCGGGTCACCGGCTCCAGCAGGGCGGTAATGGTCTTGGCCACAGCGGCCTCCAGCTCTTTTTTGGTCTTGCCCTTATAGGTCACGCCGTAGCCCTTGATTTGGTCGCCGGTGTAGATGACCAGATCCGGGTGCTCCGCCTCCACCGCCGCGTCCAGCAGTGCCAGGGTGTCCGGTGAGATGGCCGGAATCTCTTGCATATCGGTGATTTGCATGATTTTCAAGGTGCCGTCCGATTTGAATTGCATCGCATTTCCCCCTACGGTCAATGATTTTTAATCCAAAAAGAGGACGCGGCGGAATGCTTATAAGTCAGCTCCGTTGCGTCCCCGTTTATTTTTATTGTAGCATTTCCCTGTGCCGCTGTCAATATTTTGTTGTTCTTGTCTGTTTTCGACAGCAAATGGTGGGTGTTTACACCAGCGCCAGATATTCCGGCGGCACGGCGGGAACGGCAAATTCGTGGTGCTCCAGCACCCGCATAATGGGTTGGGTCCGGGCCAGCGCACAGGCGTCAATTTCCAGCAGCACAAAGGTGGCGTCTTGCCCGATACGGCCCACCTTCCAGTAAAAATAGCTGCTGTTTGCGATGTAGTCCGGGTCGTCGGTGATGTAGACATAGCCGCCCCGGTTGGCCGGGCGCAGCCCGTGGGCGCGAATATCGGCCATATTGTCCAGTATCGCCCAGTGGTACAGCCGAGCACCGGGTGCCAGGCAGTAGGGCGCTGCAAAGCGGACTTCCTCCCGGCGACGAGGATTCAGCAGTCGCTCTGTCAGATAAGAGGAGCAACCGTAGGCCAGCACTGCCTGCACAAAAGCCCGACGGCTGTTTTGCCCGGGATAGCGGCGGACCATTTGCCGGGTGTCCCCAATGCGCGCCCAGACCGGGCCGCCCTTTCGCCGCACCGCCAGCTTGTAGCGCAGCTTTTCCCCAAGGGAGCGCCGCTGCGGGGGCGTGTATGCAATTTTCACCGTGCGCATAGACCGCTCCTATCTCCTTTGCTGCAAATTCGTACAGTTTCTCTGCTACCATGGTACACAAAACGGAGCAAAATTGCAAGCCCCTGCTTTTCGTACATTGCGGCAGTATTCCGGATAATAAAAAATGTGGGCCGCTGCGGGCAAAAGAAAAAAGCCGATCTCAAAAGAAATCGGCTTTTGGCAAAAGACTGTAATCTTGATGGAATTTGTGCAAGGGAGCGCTGCGCCGTCTTGACACGGTACTCTCCCCTGAAAAATTGCGACATAATGGAAGTGCTCTATTCCAACATTCCAAGTGCAATGCGCTGATTCACTTCCCAGAGAGCGGTTTTGTTGCTGTCGTATTGAAGTCGTGTGTGTGCTTCCGCATAATTTAGCCAATTATATTCTGTATGCTCATGAGACAGCTGCAAAACTGTGCTTTCTACTCTCACTGCAAATGCGTACTCCGGAATGACGAAACACGCTTTACCCCATATTGTCTCTGCATTCTTAAAGCAGTTGGTCGGTATGCTGCAGCAGGTATTGAGCTTGAAAAAATCACAGGACTTAGAAATACCGGCTTCTTCAAAGGCTTCTCTTTTTGCCGACGCAATGATGGAAAGATCTTCCTCTTCTCCTCCGCCTGCTATGAATTGCCAAATGCCCATATCGCTTCTTCGAAATAAGCAGAATTGCACTTGGGCGTCCTGTATGCAATATGGAATGACCAAGACCTGATACCTTGCTCGCGCCATGATTTACCACCTCTTCTAATCGCATTTTTTCAAAACGAAATATAACATTAAAAAATCCACCGTAATTCTATCAAAATTACGGTGGACTTTTGGTGGACACGAAGGGAGTCGAACCCTCGACCTCTGCAATGCGAATGCAGCACTCTCCCAACTGAGCTACGCGCCCGTGTGGCTATTATTATACCACGCAGGGGGCGGCAGGGCAAGGGGTAAATTAAAATTTATCGTGCCAATTCCGGCGCGGCGATCCGCTGCCGGGTGCGGGGCAAAAAAACTTCCCTCGCAGGGCTCTGCAAGGGAAGTCGGTGGCAAAATTACTTTTGCTTTTTCTTGATTTTATTCAGCTTGGCGTTGATCTCCAGGATCTGCTCCTTGGTAAACAGGCCGCCGGCCATCATGCACACGCGCTTGACGGTGAAGCCCTTGCCCATGTCTATCAAGCTCTTGTTGATTTTCATGCCCTTGGCCATATCTGCCATGCCGCCGGTGGAGCCGCCCTTGTTCTTCTTCATATTGGCCCGCACCATTTGCACGATCCGCAGGGCCAGCAGCTTGCCCCGGGTGGTGGCCAAAATATCGCCGATGGTGTCGTTAATGCTCATATAGCCGGGCGGGGTCTCGATCTCAAACCAGTTGATGACGGCGCCCTCCTCTTGGAGCACATAGTCCCGGTTGGGCTCATTCACATGGCGCAGGTGACTCTCGTCCGTGCAGTCCCCGGCCTTGGCGGTCAGGGTCGTCTCGCCGCTGTTTGGCACATCAAAGTAGAAAAACGGATATTCTCCCTTTTGCTGCACGCCCAGGCTCTTGCCGTTGGCAAACAGCTCTACCTGGGGCTGGTTGGTGTAGACGGTGACCTTGGTCACATCCTCGGTGCGGTCCACATACCGCTTGCCGCAAATGTGGACGAACGGCTCCTTGGACAGCCAAGCCTTGTAGGCATAAAACGCGTCTTTTTTATACTGCCGGTCAAAGGTTACCAAGCCCTTGTGGTTCATACCGTTCTCGCCGCCCTCGCTGCGGGCATCTGCGGCAAAGTCAAACATATTCCACACATGGGTGGACCACATCCAGGGGCGCGCGGCGATTTGGCGGATTACATCCTCGTGATACTTGGCCTGGTACTCCTCGGTGTAGTCGCCCTGCTGGGGATCAGAGGTGTGCCAGTTCAGCGCCTCACAGCCGTACTCGCTCATGCCTACCGCCCGATCCGGGTACTTCTTGTGGAATTTGTCAAACCAGGGGCCGTACATCTCGGTTTTGCCGCCGTACCAGCCAAAGTAGTGGTTGTAGGACAGCACATCGGCGATCTGTACATAAGCCTCTCCGGGATCGCACATACTCAGCACCGCTATGGTTGTGGGGCGGGTGGGATCCATTTTATGCACCAGGTCGTTCAGCGCACGGTGGTTCTCCAAAAGGGAGGGATCTGACGCGCCGTTCATGGTGATTTCGTTAGACAGACCCCACACCACAATGCTGGGATGATTGCTGTTTTGGCAGATCAACTCCGTCATTTGGCTGATGGTGTTGGCCTTGCCCCCGGGCATATGACGGGAGATATAGGGAATTTCTGCCCAGACGACCATACCTCGCTCGTCGCACAGGTCATAAAAGGTCTGGCTGTGCTGGTAATGGGCCAGGCGAATGGTGTTGGCGCCCAGCTCGCAGATCAGATCCATATCCTCCGTGTGCTCCTTAGCGGTGAGGGCGTTGCCGATCCCCGGCCGATCCTGGTGGCGGGATACGCCGCGCAGGGGATAGGGTTTGCCGTTTAAGATAAAGCCCTTTTGCGGATCAATCGCAAAGCTGCGGCAGCCAAAGCGGGTGGCAATTTCGTCTACCGCTTTGCCGTTTTGCAGCAAAGTGACCGTCAGGGTATACAGGTACGGGTCCTCCGTGCCGTGCCACAGGTGGGCGTTTTCGATTTTGAAGTTCGTTTTTGCATCGGCAGCGTCCGCATCGGCTTCTGCCACCGGGTCGCCGTTCCTATTGGTGATGGCAAAATGCACGGTGCAGCCTGCCGGTGCGGTCACATACGCCGTGGCAGCCACCGTGGCGTCGGTGCCTTGCATGGTGGGCACCACTTGCACGCCGGGAGCGCCGTAGTAGTCCAGGTCAAAGTGGCTCTCTTCCACGCCCAGCACGGTTACATCCCGGTAAATGCCGCCGTAGAAGGTGAAATCGGCCTTCTGCGGGTAGACGGTATCATTGTCGCTGTTGTCCACATTCACGCGCAGCAGGTTGCTGCCGTTGCGCAGCGCATCGGTAATGTCCACGCAAAATGCAGAATAGCCGCCCTTATGCTCAGCGAGCTTTTGCTCGTTCAGATAGACCTCGGCGGTCATGGCAACGGCGTCAAACTGCAAAACGGCGCGTCCGTTTTCCGGCAGGACGATGTCAGGCAGCACGGTGGTGTAGCAGCAGGTGCCGCGGTAGTAGTCATTGCCGCCGTCCTGCCCGTCGATGGCGTTCCAGGTGTGGGGCAGGGTGACGGGTTCGTCGTGTCCTTCTTTGGAAAAAATCCAGTTCTGGTTCAAAAGAATTGTCTTGCTCATAACATGACTCCTTATGTGTGGATTTAACTTCAAAGAGCCGAAAGGGC
>OLOD01000217.1_pt1 | contig 46080 bp, 34 predicted proteins | sample 1671921 | NCBI WGS metagenome assembly OLOD01 (sample SAMEA3136626, study PRJEB25190) | human gut metagenome | biome: human gut; feature: human-associated habitat; material: faeces | place: Austria | collected 2013
GTTCCTCCAAAGTCGAAACTTTAGATTTTAAGCCATTTCTGCCGCACAGGTCGCCAGAAATGATTTTCAATGAGGTTAGCACCTCAAACACCCTAAAATAAAGTAGACAAAATCATTATGGTTTTGTCTGCAATTTGAGATGGCTACATATTCGTAGCCATTTTTTTTATTAACAAAATATTCATAAATAAAATTCTTCCTTTAAGGTTTATTTAAGAAACTAAATGTATAATGAAATCAACATAAAGGAAAGGGGTAATAAAAATGAATATCGGATTAAAGAAAAAGATGATAAGTATAGCAGCAGTAGTTGCAATTACCGCAACAATCGGCAGCGGATGTGTTTTGGCAAAGAGCAATGATATTACGGTTACATATGACGGTGAAAATATCAGTTTTGACGTTCAGCCTAAAATCGTAGATGACAGAGTAATGGTTCCTATGCGTACCATATTTGAAACATTCGGTGCAAAGGTTAAATGGGACAGCGACACACAGACGATAACAGCAAAGAAAAAGTCAAAGACTATACAAATGACTATCGGCAGCAGTGATATGACTAAGAATGATGAAACATATTCATTTGATGTTTCACCTATAATCGAGGACGGAAGAACACTTGTTCCGATTCGTGCAATAAGCGATATGCTCGGACTTGATGTTGAGTGGAACGAAAAGAACAACACAGTTATAATAACCACTCCGCAAGATGATGAGGATGATTCTTGGAAAGACAACACAGGAACGGTTGATCTTGACAATGTTGAAGTTACCGGTGACGGTATAAGCGTATCGGATAACGTTATAACAATTTCAAAGGGCGGTGACTTTGAAGTCACAGGCACACTTGATGACGGTCAAATCGTTATTGACACCGAAGAAAAAGTTAAACTTCGTTTGTCGGGTATGAGTCTTACAAATAAAAACGGCTCGGCTGTATATGTAAAGAATGCCGACAAGGCTTATATCACTTTGACGGACAATACCAAAAATACTTTGACTGACGGAGAAAATTACACAAGCGGTGATGAAAATGAAAAAGGCTGTATAACATCAAGAGATAATTTTGAAATTAAGGGCAGTGGCTCACTTACCGTAAACGGAAATTATAATCACGGTATTTTCAGCAGTAACAGCATTGAAATCGGCAACGGAAATATTACCGTAAATGCAAAAAATGACGGTATTCATGCAAATGACACGCTTGCGATAAGCGGAGGTACTGTAAATGTTACTGCAGAGGGTGACGGACTTCAAGCAGAAGAAATACTTGATATATCGGAAGGTGAAGTGAATGTTACGACAACAGGCGAGGTTAAGGCAAGTACATCTAATGACTTCGGCGGTCGAGGTGAAATGAAAGATTCGTCACAAATGACAGATGATGAAATTAAATCAATGCGTGAACAAATGAATAATAATCAATTTACGCAAACAGAAGAAAGTGACGACAGTGAAGATACTTCAAGCAAAGGTATAAAAGCGGATTGGATGCTTGATATATCGGGCGGTGAAGTTACAGTTAATTCGACAGACCATGCTATTCATTGTGCATCTGATATAAATATTACGGGCGGTACACTTAATTTATCGTCAGAGAGTAAAAAAGGTATATCAGGTCATGGTGATGTAACGATTGATGACGGTGATATAACGATAACGAAATCAACCGAGGGTATTGAAAGTAAGAAGACTTTGACGATAAACGGCGGTGATATTGACATAACTGCAAGTGATGACGGATTGAATTCAGGCGGTACAGGTGCAAATCAAAACGGCGGTTTCGGCGGCGGTACTAATATGCAATTCGGTCAGCAGGGCGACAGAGGTCAAATTGGCAGACCAAACAGTAACGGACAGGGCGGTAATCAAATGACACCGCCGGAAATGCCAAGTGACCAAAACGGTAATCAAATGACACCACCGGAAATGCCAAGCAACCAGAACGGTAATCAAATGACACCTTCGGAAATGCCAAGCGACCAAAACGGCGGACAAATGACACCGCCGGAAATGTCAAACGGACAGAACGGTAATCAAATGACACCGCCGGAAATGCCGAACGGACAGAACGGTAACCAAATGACACCACCGAATATGCAACAAGCCGAGGGTAATGAACAGGACAGTGAACATCATATCCAAATCAACGGCGGTAATATTAAAATAGTTGCCGACGCAGACGGTATTGATTCAAACGGTTCATTGTTCATCAATGGCGGTACTGTTACGGTTGACGCACAGGCAATGGGTGCAGAAAGTGCTTTTGATACAGACGGTGCGTTTATAGTAAACGGCGGTACAATTATAGGTGTAAGCGGCAGCGGTATGGACGAAAGTCCGAACAGCTACTCTGCTCAAAACGTAATTTTGGCATACACAACTTCACAGATTTCCGCGGGTGATGAAGTTAAGATAACTGATTCAAACGGTAAGACAATCGCTGAGTATACAGCAGTTAAAGGAGGAAGTAAGATTGTGTACTCATCGGATAAACTTAAAACAGGTGAAACGTATACGGTTTACGCAAGCGGTGAAGAAGTCGGAAGTGCCGAAATTGAAAGCAGTATAACGAAGATAGGAACAAAGTCAAATTCTGGTTTCGGCGGCGGTCACAGACAAAAAACAGCGGATAACACAACTGACACAAGTGCAACAAATTAATAAATAAGGCAAGCCATATCGGCTTGCCTTAACGTGTTGAAATGTGAAAAAAGGACGTCGAATAACAGCCACCACTCCGACATTGCGTGCCACCTCTCTTCAAGGAGAGGCAAGTAAGGCTCCCATAGAGGGGAGCTGTCGACAGAGTCGAATGAGGGGTGGTGATAGAGGAACAGAAAAAGGGCGACCAATGATCGCCCCTCCGCAAAATAAAACATCATTCCACAAATTTAAAATTAATAACATCGAAAAGTCCCGAATCGGTAATACGAACTTCGGGGATTACAGGTAGCGGCAAAAATGCAAGTGACAAAAACGGATCGATTTTATCTGTTATATTAAGCACTTTTGCGGCACTGTAAAGGTTATCGTGTTCTCTTGTAACTTCATCGGCTGATTTTACGGACATAAGTCCCGCAATATCAAGAGTCATTGACGCGATAACTTTACCCTCTGAACAAACTGCAATACCGCCGCTTGTACCGAGAGTATTTACGGCAAGTGCCATATCGCTGTCGTTATCGCCGATAACGATTACATTATGGCTGTCGTGACCGATAGAAGTGGCGATAGCACCGTTTGTAATTTCGTAATTGGTTACAAATCCGATACCCTTTGTACCTAAATTATGATGACGTTCGATAACGCATACTTTAGAAAGGCTGTCGGAATACGATACAGTAACCTTTTTTGTGATAATACTTTCGGGTATAAGTTCGATAGCGTCAAATTTGTCTTTAACATCAGTCTTGAAGAAGTCGGCTGATATTTTCGGCAGATGAACGGTATTTGTAACTTTTGAATTGTCAACCGTTTCGCATTCAAACAATGCTGTACCGTTTTCACATACAAGTTTGCCGTTTTTGTAGACTTGTGATATTGAACTTAAATTCAAATCGTCGGCAACGACAATATCGGCAACATATGACGGAGCTATTGCTCCTTTATTCTTCATACCGTACATTTCACAAGCGTTAAGCGTTGCCATAATGATTGCGTCAATATTGTTAAGACCGAGTGAAACGGCTTTTCTGATACAGTGGTCAATACTGCCGTCACGAATAATTTCGCCGACAAATCTGTCATCGGTACAAAACGCACAACGTCTTAACGTATAAGGGGTTACACCCTTGATAAGTTTTGCAACGTCAAGCGAAAGCGTACCCTCACGAAGAAGAATATACATACCTTTGCTTATTTTTTCGGTCATTTCTTCAACGACACTGCATTCATGGTCGGTTTTTATACCGGCACTTGTATATGCGTCAAGCTCATGACCCGAAAGCAAAGGTGCATGACCGTCGATAATGTCAAGACACAACTTACCGAGTGTTTCATCATCACCTGAAACAATACCGGGATAATTCATCATTTCACCGATACCGAAGAACTTAGGTGCAAGTTTTTGAGTTGTTTTTGCGTCAAGATTAGCACCTGTATGTTCAAAAGGCGTTGCAGGTACACATGACGGCAACATAAGATTTACGTCAAGCGGAATATTTTTCGCAGACTTTAACATAAATTCAAGACCGTCCTCACCGCATACGTTTGTTATTTCGTGAGGATCGGCAATAACGGTTGTAATACCGTGAGGCATAACTGCCTTTGCATATTCGGACGGCTGCGTCATAGATGATTCAATATGAACGTGCGAATCAATAAAACCCGGCATAACATATTTGCCGGAAACGTCTTGTTCGTTTTCACCGCTGTATGAACCGACACCGCAGATAATACCGTCTTTTATAATAACATCGGCTTTAATAACTCTGCCCGAAAAAACATCGACAACGTTTCCGCCTTTAAGTATTAAATCAGGTGCGATACGTTCCATAGCCGTATCAATATATGTTTTTTTCACTTAATATCACCTCGTACAATTATGATATAGTTATTATATACTAAAAGTTAATAATATTCAAATGAAATGTGAATAAAGTGTAAATTCATATTGTATCAAAAGTGTAAATATTGACTTAGAATAATTGTGGTGGTAAAATGGTTAAGTAAATTAACAAAATTTAATATTACGGTGTGTGGGGGGATACACGGTGAAAGAAGAAATGTTTCTTCAATGTTGGGAAATCGTAAGCAGGATGGAGCTGTGGTTTCTTTCAAAGTGTCCTTTTGAGGAAATGTCAAGGGGCGATTATATGATGTTGAATTTACTTACTCAGTCCGCAAATGACGGAAAAATGATGACGGTCACTATGATGAGTGACATTTTAAAAGTCAGTAAGGCGGCTATTTCTCAAAGCATAAAGGCTTTGAAGAAAAAAAACTGGGTTAAAAGTATATCGGATACAACCGATAAGCGTAAGAGTTATATAGTTCTTACTGACGAGGGCAGAAAAGCATATGATAATCAAAGGAAAGTTATAATCAGAAACTTACAGGAATGTTTCAGAGATGTAGATGAAGCAGACCTTAAAATGTTTTGCGATAAATTAACTAAAGTCGCAGAGCAGATAAGTTAAAAATATAAAGGTGCAGGAGGCAAGAAATATGGGAGATTTTACTTCTGAAAAGGAGCAAAAGCTTTTGGAAAGTGAAGCAGAAGTATCTAACACAGAAGATACAAATGCAGACGAACTCACTTTTGAAGAAATATCTGGATTTTCAGATGATGATGACAACAGTGATGAAGAAAAGAAACCGAAAAAGAAATTCATTGGATATGACAAGCAAAACAAGAAGTTCTTTATCGGTAAGTTTAAGATAGGCAAGAAATTACTTATAATTATTCTTGTAATAGCAATACTTGCAGGTATATGTTCGGGACTTATTATAAAGTCTAAAAACAACAGTGCCGTAAAAGTTATGTATACCGATTCGCCGGTTGAACGTCGTACTATCACAAATACAATCACAGGTTCATCATCTATCGAGCCGAATGATTCGTATAAAGTAACAACTATCAAGTCGGGCGATATAACAAGTGATTATTTCAAAGAGGGCGATATTGTAAAGAAAGGCGATAAGCTTTATCAATTTGAAGATAATGACGCTCAAAATTCTTTGAGTACGGCAAAAAATGCACTTGCAAAAGCACAACAGGCATATGTTGACGCAGTAAAGCAAAAGGCACAGACCGTTTCTTCAAACAATATCGGTACAAAGTCTGCACAAAATGCAGTAACAAAGGCATTAAATTCGCTTAATGATACTAAAAACAATCAGTACATACAGTCAAATTCAGCAGGTAAAGTTAAAGAATTATCCGTAAAAGAAGGGGACCATATCAATGCCGGTGCAACGGTTGCAACATTGTATGACGATTCTTATATGAAACTGAGAATACCGTTTAATGAAGTTGATGCCGAAAGTATTCAGACAGGCGCGGTCGCAACAGTATCTGTTATAGGCTCGGGCGATACGATTTACGGGACTGTTAAAGAAAAATCATCGTCAGCCGTTTCAACAGACGCACACGCTAAAGTTGTGTATGTAACGGTTGAAGTCACAAATCCGGGTGCACTTACAACAAATGATTACGGCAGTGCGGAAATAAACGGAGTTGCTTGTGCAAATACGGCACAGTTTGAATATGTAAGCGAGGGAACAATCACATCAACAGCATCAGGCACACTTGAAAATCTTAATATTGCGGTAGGAGATTCTGTTTACAGCGGTCAAAAAGTCGGATATGTTAAGTATGATAATCAAAACTCGACAATGAGCAATGCACAGCTTTCATATAATGATGCGGTTTTGGCACTTGAAAAGCAAGTATTGCAAAACGATACTTTCTCACAGGATTCAAGCATAAAGAACGCACAGCTTGCACTTGACGATGCCGAACTTGGTATAGAAAAAGCACAGGACGCAGTTGACGATTATGTTGTAGAAGCTCCGATTGAGGGTACAGTCGTTAAGAAAAACTCAAAAGCAGGCGATACGATAGATTCTTCAAATGCAACAGATCCGCTTTGTGTAATTTATGATTTGTCAAGCGTTAAATTCTCTATTGACGTTGACGAAACGGAAATAGCGCTTGTTAAGACAGGTCAAAAAGCTACTGTTACGGCAGACGCGGTAGAGGGTGAATTTGAAGGTGTGGTTACAAAAGTTCCTGTAGACGGTGTAAACGAAAACGGTGTAACAACATACACTATCGAAATTCAAATAGAAAATTACGGCGATTTGTTGCCGGGTATGAATGTAAACGCTGAAATCGTTGTCGAGGAGGCTGATGATGTAATTGCTGTACCTGTAAACAGTGTAAACAGAGGCAATATTGTATTTGTAAAGGACGACGGAACAACTCACGAAAATGATGTTACGGATATTATAAAGGGTAATAAAGATAAATCGGGTAAAACGGACGATAAGAAAGCTGATGACGGAAAACAAGCCGAAAATAAAGACAGTAAGCCACAGTCAAGCGGTATGCCTGTTGTAAGCGGCGATACACCGAACGGTGATAAATCGGATGAAAATTCGGCAGCTAAAGAAAGTGTACCTACTAATATAGATGTACCGGACGGTTACCGTGCAATTCAGGTTGAAACAGGAATTAACGATACAGACTATATCGAAATCAAGTCGGGTTTAACAGAAAAAGACCGGGTAAGAACGCTTGACACAGAATCGTCAAGTGCGAATGCGTCATTCGGTGTTCAAAATGCTCAAGAAATGTATGTAGTTCCTAATGGCAATATGGGCGGAATGCCCGGCGGAGGAATGTCAGGCGGAGGAATGTCAGGCGGCGGAATGTCAGGCGGCGGCGGAATGCCAGGCGGCGGAGGTATGTCCGGCGGCGGTGGCGGAATGCCGGGCGGAAGATAAAGCGGAGGTGAAGTAAAATGCCTCCATTGGTAGAAATGAAAGATGTTTATAAGATTTATCATATGGGTGATACGGAAGTTCACGCACTTGACGGAATATCTCTTACCATAAACAAAGGCGAATTTGTTGCGATAGTAGGTCAGTCGGGTAGTGGTAAATCTACTTGTATGAATATTATAGGTTGCCTTGACGTGGCAACAAAGGGTGTTTACAGATTAAACGGACGAGAAATTAATAATTACAGTCAAGATGAATTGGCTGATGTAAGAAATAAAATGCTTGGATTTATATTTCAGCAATATAACTTACTGCCGAAATTAACAGTATTGGAAAACGTTGAACTGCCGCTTTTGTATGCGGGACTTAGCGACGCGGAACAAGAGAAAAGAGCACTTGCTTCACTTGACAGAGTAGGACTTAAATCAAAAGCGAAAAACCACCCGACACAGCTTTCGGGCGGTCAGCAACAGAGAGTGTCAATAGCAAGAGCTTTGGCGGGTGATCCGTCGGTAATCCTTGCCGATGAGCCTACTGGTGCGCTTGACTCGCGTACAGGTCGTGAAGTAATGCTGTTTTTGCAGAAACTTAATGCGGAGGGTAATACGATTATTCTTATCACTCACGATAACTCGATAGCGGCGAAAGCAAAACGTATCATTCGTATAACAGACGGACGTATCGTTTATGACGGTCCGGCAGAGGGTGACATAACAGTAATGAATCAGCACGGTGCGGGCGAAGATGCTCCCGAAGATGAAAGAGCAAAGGGGGCGACTTGATTATGAGTATTTGGAAATGTTTTCAGATGGCAATGTCAAGTATTGTCGGCAACAAAATGCGTTCAATACTTACAATGCTCGGTATTATAATCGGTATTACGGCGGTTATTGCGCTTGTAAGTCTTATGTCGGGAATGACATCGGAAATAACGGACGCATTTGAAGAAATGGGTATTGAATCAATCAATGTTTCAATTCAAGACCGTTCCGCGACAAAGGAAGTAAAGCCTGAAGAAATGGAACAGCTTGCGGAAGAACATTCCGACATTATTGCAGGTCAGTCACCGACAGTTTCAATGCCTGCATTTATAAAAAACGGCAGTGATACAATTTCAACACAGGCGACAGGTGTAAACGAATACTATCTCGGAATGAAGAAGTATAACATTACATACGGACGTGAGCTTACATATGTTGACGTTGAGAGAAAGCAGAAAGTCTGCGTTATCGGTACTTATATAGCAAAAGAAGTTTTCGGCGGTGACGCACTCGGTAAGTCTATTCAAATAACGGGTACGCCGTATGAAGTTGTCGGAATACTTGAAGAACAGGACGACTCGACAGAAAATTCTTCGGATAACTGTGTGTATATACCGTACACTTTGGCGTCATACACAAACCGTACATCAACCGTAAGCAGCTATGTTGTCTATGCGGTTGACCAGGAAAAGGTAGAAGAGGCGGTTTTGCTTTTAGAAGCACTTTGCGATAAAGATATAGGCGACAGTGATTACTATACTGTAACGTCAATGAAGTCTATGGCAGACAGTGTAACCGATATTCTTGATAAAATGGAACTTATGCTTATCGCAATCGCGGCTATATCGCTTGTTGTTGCCGGTATCGGTATTATGAATATTATGCTTGTGTCGGTTACGGAACGTACAAGGGAAATAGGTATCAGAAAATCACTTGGTGCAAAGCAGAAAGATATACTTTCTCAATTCGTTATTGAGGCGGGTATGCTTAGTTGTTTGGGCGGTATAATCGGTATTATTGTAGGCTCACTTTTGGCAATACTGGCAGGTAAACTTTTGGGGATGGATATATTACCGACCTCGACATCTATTGTAGTATCGTTTACGGTTTCAGCGATGATAGGTGTGTTCTTCGGCTATATGCCTGCTAAAAAAGCTGCCAAATTAAATCCGATAGATGCGTTACGTTATGATTAATCGTCCGGATTAAATTGCCCACAGCACATTTTTTTGCTCGGGCTGGTCACAGACCAAAGGTCTGTTGCTCTCCTATGCAACCGAGGGCAGTATAAACGTACGGCACCGCTCGCTGCAAAAACGCACTGTGAACAATTTTCTCTCGGACTGAGATTTTCTTGATTTTATAGTATGTACGATAATATTGCACGGAAAGGAAGTAAGTTATGAAGAAAATAATTTCTTTTGTTTTGGCGGCGGCTATGTCATTATCGACTTTGCCTGTATTGGCAGACTGGAACAATGACGAAGATATTATGTCGCTTTTGTCGGAACTTAATATAATGGTCGGCGATGATGACGGCAATTTAAGACTTGATGACAATGTATCAAGAGCGGAATTTGCGAAAATTGCAGTAGCGTCATCAAGCTACAAAGATACAGTAGCAACAGGTTTAAAAGTATCACCTTTTAAAGATGTTACATATACTCACTGGTCAGCACCTTACATAAAGGCCGCTGTATCAGCCGGAATTGCGGAGGGATATGTTGATTCAACATTCAGACCTGACAATACGGTATCATATGAAGAGGCACTTACAATGGTATTAAAGGTGCTTGGATACACAACACAGGATTTCGGCGATTCATGGCCTTACGGTCAAATGGGGCTTGCAAACAGTCTTGAAATTACAAAGAACGTAAATGCCGAGCAAGGTGAGGCACTTACAAGACGTCAGGTTGCAAGACTTATTTACAATACACTTGACACAAAAATAAAAGATAATCAAAGCAAACTTATAACTTCAGTGTTTGACAGTAAAGTTATTGAGGGTGTTACGATTATTGCGTCACACAATGAGGACAGCTCACTTGGTACTGACAAAATCTATACAACAGCCGGAACATTTGAATTTGACGGTAATTTCAACAGTGATTATGTCGGCAGAAAAGGCGATATTGTCGTAAAGAACGATGAAGATTTTGTGTCATTTACACCGCGTGACCAGCGAGTTGAAGAATACACTGTTTCAAACGTAATCGGTTCCGATATAATTCTTGACGGCGATATGTATAACATCAATTCAAACACAACTACATATTACAAGTCACAGGCACTTACATACGAAAATGCCGCAATGCAAGCCGAAAAAGGCGATACATTCAAGCTGTTTAAAAATTCAAACGGTTCTGTTGACTATGCAATGCTTGTTGCAAAAGACAGCGAAACAGGTACGGACAGCTTTGATAAATATGTAATCTATTCACTTCTTTCAGACGCTGTTATATGTTATAAAAACGGCAGTTTTGAACAGATTGATATAACAGACGGCACAACTTGTTACAAGGATAAGAATAAGAGTACATACGGTGCTGTAAAGAATGAAATGGCAATGGGCGACATTCTTTATGTAAAGATGGACGGAAGTAATGTTGATTATGTAAGCTATGAAAAGGGTAATATGGAAGGACCGGTCAAGGTTACAAATTCAAATTGGATCGCGAACTTCGATACAAACGGTTCGACAACAGTAATGAGAAGCGGTAATAAGGTTGACGCGTCGGAAATTCAGCTTAACGATATTATTTACTATTGTAAAGATTTGAATATGGTGCTTGCTTACACGGATAAAGTTACAGGCGTGTACGAAAAAGCGTCACCGACAAAGGATTCGCCGACAAGCGTTACAATTTCGGGTAAAGAGTATTCTGTTGAAAGCGTAGACGCATTTAATGCACTTTCATCAAGCGGAACATTTAAGTACGGTGATACCGTAACACTTCTTCTTGGCAGAAACGGCGAAGCAGCCGGAGTTGTCGGAGGAAGTGAAAGCACATCTTCACACACAACAGTAGGATTTGTTACGGAAACAGGCAAAAAAGATTTCACAAACCCTGATAATACGGTATATTCAAGTTACTATGCAAAGGTTGTTACACCTGACGGAACAGAAAATGAATATGCGACTTCATCAGATTGCAGTTCGCTTAAATGTGCTGTAGTAAATGTATCATTTACAAACGGTAAAGCAAGTCTTTCAAGAGCAAAGGGTTATGACAGCGTAAGCGGTAAGTTTAATTCCGAAAAGAATAAATTTGGCGATTATACCCTTGCAGACGATGTGAAGATTCTTGACACTGCCGGAACTGCAAGTGACGACTTAGCAATGTACACAAGAATTTATCCGCAGCGTCTTGACGGTGTTACGATAAACCCGTCAAGCATAGCATATTATTCGAAGAACAAAGCGGGCGAAATCGACAGACTTATCTTAAAGGACGTAACAGGTGACGCCTACAAGTACGGTATAATCACAAAAATCGATTCAACAACACATTCGTATACTGTAGATATTGACGGTACACAGAATACATATATGACGTCATTTTCGACGAATATAAAAGGACCGCACAGATTCAGTATGGACCAAACAGGTATTGAAAGTATGCGTCAGCTTACTGCATATTCGTCAAGAATAGATACACTCACACGCACGGAAGCAAAGATTAATAATCAGACATATTTGCTCAGTGATAAGGTAATTGTGTATCATAAGACGGATATTAATACATATATGAAGATAACACTTGATGATGCTATAAACGGAAATTATAAGCTTACTGCTTATTACGATAAGGCACAGACATTGGGTGGCAGAATTCGTATAATAATAGCTCAATAAGATGAAAAACAAGCGATGAAAATCGCTTGTTTTTTGCGTAATATTAAAATTTTATAAATTTGACGGCAGATATATTGACATATTAAATGTCAGTGATTATAATAATAGGTAAAGAAGGCTATGTGTAAATTAAAAAAGGCGGTAGAATAAATGAATTCAGTTTTGTATTGTTTGCATAATTTGTCACAAAAATCGCATTTAAGACGTATGGAAAAGTTTACTCAGCACGGTGACACTTCGTGCCTTTTGCATACGATTGCGGTTGCGTATTACAGTATTAAAATTGCCGAGTTTTTCGGTATAAAGTACAAAAAGCGTGACCTTATAAGAGGAGCATTGCTGCACGATTATTTCTTATATGATTGGCATGACGGCGAAAAGGAGAGAAGAATACACGGTTTTACTCATCCTATGACGGCTCTTAGAAATGCTGACAGAGATTTTGATTTGACAGATACAGAACGCGATATTATAAAAAAGCATATGTTCCCGCTTACTGTAATTCCGCCGACTTGCCGAGAAGGTTGGATAGTATGTTTGGCGGATAAATATTGTTCTCTTTATGAAACATTTAAAAAAGAAGCGTACAGAAAGATAAATACAAAGATTATGGGGGACTATGCTGAATTGTATAAGGAGATACAAATGATTTAAACAAGGGGGGGTAAATGATGAGTTTTTGCCAATATTTCTTGTGCTTTGCGATATTTAGCTTTATTGGCTGGGCTTATGAAACGGTATATTACAGCATACAACAAAGAAAATTTGTAAACAGCGGCTTTTTAAGCACTTGCTTTTGCCCTATATACGGTATGGGAGCAATGCTTGATTTGATATTGCTTGGATGGATTGAAAATCCTTTGATACTGTTTTTTGCGGGAATGGTGGTTACCTGCTCGCTTGAATATTTTGTATCGTGGCTTTTGGAAACGCTGTTTCATAAAAGATGGTGGGATTATACAGGTTGGCCCGGTAATATAAACGGACGTGTTTGCCTTATAGGTGGAATTGCGTTTGGTACATTTACCGTTGCACTTATTAAGCTTATTGCACCGGTGACGATTGATATGATTGACAGCGTGAGTTTGCCGGCGTTACATATTATGACGTGCGTAATTGCATTTGTGATGATTGCGGATACGGTTAAGACGGTTAAGTGTATGGATTCGTCAAAACTTTGGTATGTGGAAAAACAGGCCGAATTTATGGACGAGCTGCGTAACGGCAGATGTGTGGGATTGGTTAAAAAAATAAAAGATACATTTAGAAGATAAACGGAGCATTTTTGCTCCGTTTTTGTGTGCAAAAAAGAACCTTTGGCGCGGGCAGATGGTGATATTTCACCGTCAAAGTCCGTATATGCCTCCGGTTCTGTTAATAACAGTATCATATAAAAATAGGAATGTCAAGAATATTAAGTAGGTAAAATAAAACAGATAAGATACCGACAGGAAAAAAGTTCCCCGAAAGTGAGTCAAGGCTCGATAGTATCTTTATCTGTTAATAACATTATATGTGAAAGTAGGCCGATTGTCAAGCGGTTGTTTAGCAGTGACACAAATAAGATACGGCTAAAGTAACTGCTCAAATTAATGATGCATCAAAAAGAAGATGTAGATTATTGAGAAGCGACTGCTACAAACAGTGTAACCACGCCTGACACGTCCAAAACGTCCCAACCACTACATCTTCTATCGGCAGTATATCAAATATTGTATTGATTGTCAACAGTGGATGTAGGGGCGATATATTGGACTATTTCGTTACCGTTTTTGAGTCAGTGATTGGAACAAGATTGTTTAGAGAATTCCACCACATAACTTTTACGGTATGAGTTGCAGAAAGTAGGGGAACACTTATATTTTCTTGTGGTGAATTGATAGTACAACGTAATAATCTGCCGTCCGAATGAAATTCAGAAATTAAGATAATTCCGCCTGAAGTGCTGTTTGTGAGTTTAACAGATATATTGTTGCCTTCAATGGTGCAGTTAATATCATGTGTAGGACACGTTGTAGCAGTTGGGCTTGTTGCAGGAGTTATTGTCGGATTTGTAGTCGCAGTCGGACGTGGTGTAGGTTTTGGGGTAGAAGTCGGAATTAGTGTCGGACTCGCTGTCGGAGTTGCAGTAGGCGTTGCTGTCGGAGTTATTGTCGGGGTCGGATGTGGAGTAGCTGTCGGACTCGTGGTCGGAGTTATTGTCGGAGTAGCTGTCGGACTCGTTGTATGAGTAGGACGTGGAGTCGCAGTAGGAGTGGGACTCGGAATAGGACTCGGACTCACGGTTGGAGTGGGATTTATAGTAGGAGTCGGAGTAGAAGTCGGAGTCAAAGTCGGAGTAGGGGTTGTTTCTGCAATTCCGCTAATTTCAAACTCTAATTTATCTGCTGACATATTTGTTACATAAACAAATATGTCGTTATCAATATAAAGTTCTTCGCCGTCACCGACTGCACAATCTGACATAGTTGAGTATTGACCGTTAGAAACGACCTGCATATTCCAGTTAGCGCCTGTAGTGTTTATATTTGAGGGAAAACGTACACCTGTGTTAGCAAGATAGCAAATCAGTCCACTCTTAAGAGTTACACCTTTTATCAAGTCACCGGTATTGCACGAATAGAGTTTCTTGTTTTTTGTATCATATTTGTTACCATTGTCATCGAATTGACGATATTCCAAATAAAGAGTTTTTCCGTTCGGCAAATCTCGTTTATATGCAACAACTTCATTTTGAGCTGAGGCAGGGTAGAGTGTGTATGTACCGTTTTTATCAATGGTTTTAATTTGATTATTGTCAAGCCAACCGAGCGATTCGCGTTCTTTAACGGAAATATACTGTCCGATAGGGGTTAGATGTTTTGCCATCAGTGACATATAATACACCGCACTTGTTTGGTTGGAGCGGTACAAGTCTTTCAAGCCAAGTGCGTGCATGGTTTCGTGACATATTTTACCTGTCGGTAAAATAGGCAGATTATCCTCACTGCGATAAAGCACAAGTCCGTTTACGTTTTCGTAGTTGCACGTTAGCTGTAAATATTCTCCGCTCTGATAAGTATTAACTCCTTCTTGTACTGAAATCATATTTGAATATGAGTGATAGTCCCAAAGAGGTGAATTCCAACCAACCGAAATATTTTGCGTTGTATTTTTGTAAATCACAGTAATTAAATCAATTTTTCCGTCACGGTTTCGGTCAAGATCGGCAAAATTGAATTGATTTTCTTCTATATCTTTTGGTTTGTTTCCATTCGTGATTGCGTTTGAAATTGTATTCGCCCAATCAGCCTGTAGTTCATACATTCTGGAATTTTCTTCTCCACTCTCGTAACCATAAGGGTTTTGGTCATCTTTTTCGGCATAATAACCGCGTGGCTTTGAAAGTGTGAGCGAATTGTTGTTGTCAAAAAGATAAAGCGTTTGCATATTCATTTTCCCGCCGCTTACTGTTTTGAAATAGTCAGCGACATTATATACACTTTTATTATATGTATTGTCTAAAATGTTGCGGACAGTTGTGTCGGCATAAGTGTTGTTGATAAATTCGTCCTCGTCAGAAAATTTCATAAATACAACAAGATTTGTGAAAGTTGGCGCGTTTGATTCGTCCGATAAAACCGCACCACAGGGGATAGTCCCGAAAATTAATATTAACGTGGTTATAATACATATTGCTGTTTTAAATAGTTTTGTTTTATTTTGCATTATTTTCTCCTAATAGTCAGAGGAATAATCTCAGCTGACAAAGTAATTTAGATATTGTTCAACGTCAACCGGTTATAGCGTCAACACAGTTATTAAAGTTTTTCTTTAATAGCTATATTTTTGCAGTTAGTAGGGCATACCTTTCAAATTAAAGTTACATTTCTCTAATCAACAATTTAGGAACACCCATTATTCGGCAGTGCTTTAATTCTTCACCCGCAATTAATATTGGCGGAACATTCGGATTGACAGGAACTAACCTCAACCAATCTTCATCTTCTACAAACTCGATTTTTTTTAATGTTGATATTTCGTCATTGTATATCACTGCTCCGACATCACCACTATAATTAACGGTGCTTTGACGTAAGATTAATACTTTATCGCCGTCTTGATATTGAGGATACATACTGTCACCCTTAATGCACAGTACAAAGAAATCTTTCGGAATATGTCCTTTTAAATATGAATTAGGAATATCGACTTTATCTCCGTCCCATGATTCAATAGCGATATGATTATATCCTTTCGCTATGTCACCTATAACGGGGAATGTTGTGTAGTCCTCTGTTATATTCGGATTTGGAAATTTATCATCTGTATATATTTCCGTTTCGTGTTCGTCCAGTCCCATTAAGTAGCTTGGAGTTGTTTGAAGTGCATTGGCAAAAGCTATGATTTTTGATTGAGTTATATCATTTTTGCCCATTTCAATTTTATTTATAGTTGAACGGGATTTATAACCTAACTTAGTTGCAAGTTCTTCTTGTGACATTCCGAGTTTTTCTCTGCGTGCTTTTATTCTCTTATATAATTCCATAAAATATCACTTCCTGTCTAAACATTTATTGTCATTATTAATATATCATAATGTAGACTATTTGTCAACTTTGCTTTAGAATTATAAAAAAAGTTGATGAATAATCTACAAAATAAGGACATTCCTGTTAAGTAACAAAAACGAGGTGAAATTCACAGCAAGATAGAGAAAGATTGCGAAAGTGACGAAATGGGAACAATCGCAAGGAAAAATTGTTGTGAAACTCATTGACAAAGGATATATAAACAAAACTATATAGCATATTTGCATAAAAAATGTAAAAAGAAACTTGACAGAGAAATTGAGAAAGGATATAATATTGAGGTAAGCCCGTATGCGATAGAAACATACCAAAAGCAAAAATACGATGAGGTTTACACAGAGTGTAGAGTATATGAAATATTAACTAACGAGTGAGGTGTAATGTATGAGAAGATTACCTACAGAAGAAGAAAAAAAACTTCGTGATATTTTCAAACCGTATATTAATGGTTATAATGAAAAGCAACCTTTAACTTCTGATGCACCGCCTGAAGCTGTTGAGGCTTTTGAAAAATGGAAAGAACTTAGTCTGCGGTTAGACAAAGAAGCAGAAGCTTTGTTTTTTTGAAACGGAAGTAATTGAAGATGAGAATTAAAGCACGTCTTTGGGCGTGCTTTTTTGATATCCAAAAGGAGAGTGGAACAAGTGAATATACGAGACTTACTGCCTTAGCACCTATGAAACGGTGCTTTTTCGACCGTGACACGGTAAAGAATGCGATATATGAAAAGTGGCTTGACGGAAGATTACTTATAATGAACGCAGGTTGTTTTGACGACTAAAAAAGGCTTTTGTTTTAGACGATAATGCAAAATCGTTTCTTGCGGAGCAAGGTTATGTAATACCGTATTTTACACAGAACGATTTACAAAGTGAAGATTTTGTAAGAAGTTTTATCTTTTATTATTACACAGAAGGTTATGGTGCGGATACGTCTGCTTAATATAAAAACGGATATTTTGAATGGTCCGAAAATTCCGTAAGAGATACTTATAAATTGCTTTTCGGTGCAGATATGCCCGAATATCACCCAACCGATAACGGCAGTGTTTTATATGAAAACGGTAATTATAAAATCAGTGTTTCAAATCGCGGAGACGGCAGATATGAATTTATAAGTGCCGAAAATGTCGGTGACGGAATGGACGTAGTATTTAAAAATACCGATTCAACAGGAACTGATTTCGGAAATGTCACGTTCCGCCTTGTTCCGACAGATAACGCAAACGGATATATAATAACTCAAAAGACAAATTAAAAATTTCAAATAAGGCTTAAAAAGTACATCGAAATTCGATGTACTTTTTTGTATGTCGAAAAGGAGGTTTATATGTGGTAATTGATAATGCAGTTCAATGGGCGACAGATAGTGCAAATGATGACAGTCACGGTTACAGTTAATCGGTGAGATGGAGACCGCATTATGATTGTTCTTCTTTTGTTATAACGGCATATCAAAATTCGGGAGTACCTGTTAAAGATAATGGCATGACATATACAAGAAAAATTAAAATCACTCATTCACGAAGTACAACACGCAATACAAGTGCGAGAGGGATTTGCAGTCGGTGAAAGTTCCGATAACGAAAACAGAAATCAAAGCGCAGGAGAAATTGAGGCTGACGATGTCAAGGCAAGACAAAGTATGAGCAAAGAAGAACGGCTTAATACATTCCCTGAAAGTTTGAAACCTAATCAAAATGCAGACGTTGTATTTTGGGAAAATAGCAAAAACAACGAATATGGTGATGTAAATATTGACGAAGATATGGGTATAAGATATAATGATGATATAGATATACCTTATCGCAAAAAAAACAACTTGATGAATATGTTATATCGGCAAACAACAGAGCAAATAAATTAAAAACATTAGATTACAAAGAAATCGGAAATAATTTTTATATATGGAGAAACAATAGCAAAACAGATTTTAAGGTCCTAATGCAGATTGAAATTGATAGTAATGAAGATTTTATTGATAATCTAAGGGAGGAATTATATAATGAAGAAACAAAAAAAATTGACACAAGCACAGAAGGATTTAATGCGTGGATTGAAGATATTCAGAGTGGACGAGGAGTGTATAATAGTAATAATGTTGATGACACAGAAAGCATTTCAAACAGAAATGATGATAGACTATATGATAAGTCACGAAAAAGCAACACAAGAAGAACTGCTATCCAAAGCAATGGAAATCAGCAAATTGAAGGGGAAATCTCATTAAAGGGCTTGAAGGATTTATAGAGGATAGTGGCGGTAAAGTTATTGGATATTATGCAATGACAACAGGGCAGGATATGTCCGAAAAAATGATTAATACAGACGAAACTTGGGAAAAGCTTAAACAATTCGGAATTGAAAAGATTAGAAATTTTGCAGAAAGCGAGGGAATAAGACGTGAAATATCAAGAAACGGACTTACAGAAAGAGAAACACGAGAACTCATCAGGCAGTACAAGAAGAAAATTGACAAAAGAAGAACTGACAGCTTTATGCCGAAGAGTGGAGAAACACACGCAGAAATTCGGAGAGTATATGAGAATGGTAGAAGAAACTCGGAAAAAGAAGGAACACGAGGAAAATTCTCATTAAAGAGCTTAAATAGCAGTAACCTTGATACAGTTGAAAATAATACTGATAATGTGCAGATTAAATCCGATAATTTTAAAAATTGGTTTGGAGATTGGGAAAATAACCCGAGTAAAGCAAGTAAAGTTGTAAATGAGGACGGCACCCCTAAAGTGGTGTATCATGGAACGGATAAGGGGGGGCTTTTATGTGTTTGACCCTAAAATGTCTGACGATAAAATTTCGTTGTTTTTTTCTGATAGCAAAGTGACATCAATCACATTTTATCACTTTTTATCACGTTGATTTTCTTCTCGCAAGCACTAAAAAACCGCATAAACACTTGATATTCAAGCATTTATACGGTTTATAAATTTTGGTGCAGATGAAGGGACTTGAACCCCCACGTCGGTGACACTAGATCCTAAGTCTAGCGCGTCTGCCAATTCCGCCACATCTGCAAACAACATAATAGATTATATCAGATACACATACATTTGTCAACACTTTTTTTAAAAAAATTTTTATGAAAATATTTTTCAGATAAAAATTTTAGTGAAATTGTAAAAAAGGACTGTACAAAATTTAATTGTTATAGTATAATTATGTTATTAATGATTAGCGATCATCAAGCTAAGAGAGAGGAGAAAAGAAAATGGAGAAAAGAAAAAAATTGCTGTCTGCGATACTTTCTGTATCAATGATTGCAAGTGCGTTCACTGCCTTGCCTTTATCAGCAAGTGCAGAGGGTGAACAAAATTCCGGTGAAGAAGTTACTGCGACTGTTTCACCGAGTACAACGGCTGGAGTTACGACAACAGGTGAACCTGTTGCAACAGCGACAACTGAAGTTGAGTCTACAGACGAACCTGCTACAGCTGCAACTCCGGAGGCAACAGGAGTTGTTTACGAAGACCAAAAAATCAAAATTACAAATGCTAAAGCTGACAAAGTAACAATCGTAATTTCAAAGTATTACGATAACAAAACTTTAGCAGGCGTAGAACTAAAGGAAAATGTTACACTTGAAAACGGTAGCGGTGAAGTTGCTTACGATTTACAAGGTAAAGCAGCTAAAATTATGGTTTGGGATGATATAAAGACAATGACACCTTTATTTGCAACAACAAGTGTTGAAGGTACTGTTGATCCTGCACCTACTGTAAAGCCGACTGCACCTACAAGCCAGCCGGAAACAACACCGACGGCTGAGCCTACTGCAACACCGACAGTTAAGCCTACAGAAGTACCGAGAGAATATACAGAGATATATACTCAGGACTATGAAGATGTAGCAGATACATCTGCATTAAAGAATATTTGGGCATCAGCAAACTATGCAGACGGTATTACTTTGGGTACAGATAATACTAAATATGCACAGTACACTGACGCAGATAAGAATACAAGAAGTGCAACATCGGCATTTGATGTTGATTTGTCTTCTCAAAATAAGTATGCGGTAGAATTTGACCTTGCATTAACTAAGTCAAGCAAAGATGATGTACAATTTGTTGTAGCATCAGGAACTATGCCGACTGCAAACACAGGTATGACTTCAAATTATATCTTCAAGATAAATATGGCAGGTAATTCTAATAACTGTAAGATTAATGACGTTGACGCGGCAACCGTAACTCTTACAGACGCAGCTTGGTACCACTATACAATATTGGTTGACAAGAACGAAGGCTTGGCAACTGTCAATATCACAGATAAGAGCGGTGAAAAGGTTGTAGACAAGTTGATTGTTCCTACAAACGGCGTTAATGATAAGATTACAGGTATCTTATTCTTGTCAGGACGTTATCAGAGTGTTATGAAGTTGGATAACATTGTTGTTCGTACAACAGATAAGTATGATGAGTTTGGTCAAAAGGCAGAAGAAACTCTATCAAAAGTTGAATTTGCTTCTGAACTTAATACTACAATTACCCAGCCTAATGAAGGCGAGCCTGTACATAAGCCTATTGCAATTAAGGCAACAGGTATATATGGCGGCGACCTAACAAACAAGGAAGGTCTTAATGTAGAATGGACAGTTACAGGTCTTGATAAAGAAGACGGCTATATTTCACTTACAAAGGCAGAAGGTACAGGTGAGGGTACTGACGGTGAAAGCCCTAACGGAAATACCACTGCTTACTTCAATGTAAGAAACGGTGTTTCAAACTGGTTCGGTAAGGTTACTGCAAAGGTAACATATCTTGATGAATCATTTGAAATATCTACTCCGTTTGCCGTAATCGGTGCGAGCGGTTCAACTAATATAGCTCCGGATGCCGGTTATCCTGAAAACATGAGTTCATATGACGATTCTCTTGTAGGATACACAGCTACATCAAATACAATCAATTCAAAGGATCTTGTTCTTAACGGCTGGTCAATATACGGTTCAAACGGTGTAAGAACTCTAACACTTAAGAAGGATGAAGATAATACAAAGTATCTTCAATTTGCATCAAACGGTGGCGGCGGTTCAACTGTCGGTGTATATCAACTTGCAGAACAAGCGTCACAATATATCGTTGATATGAAGGTTAGATTTACAGGCGGTGCAATGGCATTCGGTCACTACGGTAATACACCGAATAATGCAACTAATAATCCTAACTGGACAGTATCATACGGAAGTGGTGCTTTGACGGTTGGCACTCAGTCAATTCCAGGTGTCAACAGTGAAGATTGGTACAGAGTAATTGTTTCTGCAGATGAAAGCGTAGGAACTTACTGGGTTAAGGTATATAATGACGCAGGTACTCTTGTAGGCGAAACAACAGCTGAAGCTATGAGTTCTACATATACAGAAACACAGAAATATTTCTGTTTCCAAGGTACATATCCTGTAGATTTGGCAAGCTTCAAAATTTACACACCTACAGCCTCAACAATGACTGTAAATACTGAGGCAGAAACTATCCAGGTTCCTGAAACAGGTGCAAACAGTGCAACAGCAGAATTAACTGCTATAGTTAAGGATACAGACGGATATAATATCTCAGGTGCCGTTACTTGGTCACTTGCTGATGAATACACAGGTGTAAGCATTGCAAGCAAGGATGCGCAGACAGCAACTTTGACAGTAACAGACGAGGCGGCTGCCGGAACTGTTACAGTAGTTGCAACTTACGGTTCAAAGAGAGTTGAAAAAGAAATTTCTCTATCAACAACAGGTAATGCAATCGCATTTACAAAGTCGTCTTCAAGCATAACAATTCCGTTTGAGGGCTCTGATGCCGTAACAGGTAACTTCGCGGCAGAAGTAAGAGACAAGGCAGGTCAACCTGTTGAGGGTGCAAACGTAACTCTATCACTTGTTGATGCTGCAGGCACACCGGTGACAAATGCGAAGGGAATTACATTCGATGCAACAACAGGCGTTTTGACAGTTCAGGCAGGTGCAGTATCAAAGGTTCTTTATGTTAAGGCGGTTGCAACTGTAGGTGACGAAACTTTGACATCAAGAGTTAAGGTTAATGTACACGGTTTGTCATTTGCATTCGGAAGTAATGATCCGTCAGACGACAGCTTTACAAAGGTAACAGCAGCTGACGCATATTCAGATAAAATTGGTTACGGTTTTGATGATACATCAGTAGTAACAAGTGAAGAATCAGATGTAAAGGGTACTGCGGCATACAGATTTAAGGCTAAAGTTCCTAACGGTAACTATGTTGTTAAGGTTACAACTTCATCTGCAACAATGACTTCTGAAGTAGTTGAAGGAGTTGCGGCAACAACAGGAATTACAAAGACAGGTACACAATTTAATGTAGCAGTTTGCGACGGTGTACTTGACCTTACATTTGAAAGCGGTTCAACATTGTCAGATTTGACAATTACACAAGCTGCAGCTAAGGCAGTACTTGCTAAACCGGCAGTATATGCTATCGGTGACTCAACAACAAATAATAATGCATCAGGTAACATTTCATGGGGTAACCGTGTAGGTAATGGTGTAGCAGTTCCTGATACATTCTCATCATTCAGCAATAACGGTATGGCAGGACGTGATTCTGTAAACTTCTATAACCAAGGCAGAGTTGAGACAGTTCTGTTGAGCGTTTGCCCTGGTGACTATGTAACTGTTAATATGGGTATCAACTCAAAAGAGGCAGGTGAATCTGCATCATACTACACATTGCTTAATAACTACTATGTAGAAGGTATTATTCAACGTGGTGCTATTCCTGTAATTGTTACAGCTACACCGCTTGGATTCAGTAGTTCACAGTATCCGTATAATGCATCAACAGGTAAGTTTACAGTAAATCGTGGTACAGGTGCTTATAACGGTGATTTAAGAAAGATTGCTCAATCACATAATTTGAACATTATTGAATTGGGTTACTATTTTGAAGATTACTTTAATAGTCTAACAGCTGAAGATGTTGCAGCTTATAACGCTGAAAACGGAACAAGCTTTACATCACAAGTTGAACTTGTAAAGAGCTGGTATGGTGACCACAACCACTATAAACAGTATCTTGCTGATAAGATTGGTTCATATATCCTTGACAGTGTGTCGAAGATTGCAGGCGGAAGTACAGACTTCAACCAGGCAAATGATACACACATCAATGAACAATAATCAACTTAAAAGAACTTCCCGAACGGGAAGTTCTTTTTTTGTGCCTGCTTCCATATACATAAACTAAAAAGGGGATTTGGGTGTGAAAAAAATACTTTTAGTAGTTGTTATAATCATTTTTATTACGTTGCTTTTGCCGCTTGCGATAGTTTGGTTAATCGGTGGCAGTGGAGAAGGACAAAGTCCGATTGAGAGCGGAACGGTAAGTGTGTATGTGTCGGAAGAAGACTGTGTTAAAGATATGGATATTAATGAATATTTAAAATGCGTAGTGGCGGCGGAAATGCCTGCCGATTTTGAGGAAGAGGCATTAAAGGCACAAGCCGTTGCGGCAAGAACTTATCTGTACTCACATATTGCCGAAAAAGACAAAGGCAACATTGCCGAAAGTCACAACGGTGCGGTGATATGCACCGATTCAACGCACTGTCAGGCGTATATTTCGGAGGATAAGCGGAGAGAAAGCTGGGGTGCCGGTGCCGATGAAAATTGGAACAAAATAAGCACAGCGGTTGACGAAACTACAGGACAGATAATGACGTACAACGATGAAATAATATCGGCGGTATTTCATTCAACTTCGTCGGGGATAACGGAATCGGCAGTTGACGTTTGGGGGGCGGACGTGCCGTATTTGCAAAGTGTCGCAAGTGCGGGAGATGAAGAATCGCCAAAGTATCACAGTGAATTGACATTGAGTGAACAGGAATTTAAAAATATTGCGGAAGAAAAAATTGACGGTGTGGATTGGAATAATGGACTTGTATCGAACATTAACCGCTCAAATGCAGGCGGTATTGTAACACTTGATGTAGGCGGAGTAAATATAAAAGGAACAGAATTTAGAAATATATTTTCACTGCGTTCCACAAATGTTGAAATATCGCAAGAAAACGGCGATATAAAAATGAGCGTAAAAGGGTTCGGTCACGGCGTCGGTATGAGCCAGTATGGTGCAGATTACCTTGCGAGGCAGGGAAAGACATATAAGGAAATTTTAAAAACATATTATACAGGTGTTGAAATAGAAAATAGGTGAAATTGCACAAAAAACAATGCAAAAATTTGTGACTTTAAAAATAATATGACTGTTTTTTATATTGAGAAATTTCGAAAAAAGTTATAAAATATTATTATAATTATTTTTGAGGGAGAGATTTAATAATGAACAGAAAAGTGATAAGTGCGGCGGTTGCAGTTGCAATGACCGCCACAATGGGCAGTTTTGCCTTACCGGCAAACGCCGCGGAAGTTAAAACTCCGCAATATCAAACAAACGCACGTCAAATGGAAAAGCTTAATCGTGGATTGATTGCTGTTAAGACAACGGCAGATACACGAGGTCAGGCAGTTAACGGTGTATATTTGAGTTGGAGATTGCTTGGTGACGAAAGTCTTGAAAATCAAGCATTCGATATTTATAAAAACGGTACAAAAATACATACAACAGGTGTACATGACGCTACAAACTGGATTGATACATCGGGTACTGCATCGGATAAATACAAGGTTGTAAAAGCGGGTGAGGACGCGTCTAAGGAAACTGAAGTTACACCTACTTCAAACAACAACTGTGCAAAGTCAAATGAGGTCGGAAATGGAAACAGTGAGAAAAATTCATTTACATATGTAGATATTCCTATTTCACGTCCTGATCCGGTAGAAAGAATGGGTGACGGCAAGATTTCAAATTATTACAATGTTGACAAAAGCCACGAAGGCGGTGCGAATGACGCGTCTGTCGGCGATCTTGACGGTGACGGCGATTATGAAATTGTATTAAAGTGGGACCCGACAGACTCAAAAGACAGTGCCGGTGCGGATTTTACAGGTAATGCATATATTGACGCATATAAGATTGATCCGAACAATGACGGTTATATGTGGCGTATTGATTTGGGTAAAAATGTTACATCAGGTGCACACTATACGCAATTCTTGGTGTATGACTTTGACGGTGACGGAAAGTCAGAAGTGGCAATGAAAACAGCACCCGGTACGGTTGACGGCACAGGTCATTACGTTACGGAAGTCGGTGATACTGACGAAATCAGAAATACCGACAATACAAAATCATATATAGGCACAAGCGGAAGATTAAAGGGTAAAAATCCGTTTACGCAGTATTTAACCATATTTGACGGCGAAACAGGTGCCGCACTTTATACAACGGACTATATTCCGTATGATGCGGCAGAAGATCAATATTGGGGCGACGGCAAGGCAAAGTATAACAGAAGTGAAAGATACCTTGCGGCAGTGGCTTATCTTGACGGTATTCATCCGAGTATCGTTATGTGCAGAGGTTATTATCACGACTCTGTAATTCGTGCATATACATGGGACGGTACTGAACTTACAATGCAGTGGGAGCATAAAGGTAAGAAGAGTGCAAGTTCAACGACACTGTACGGACAAGGAAATCATAATCTTTCTGTAGGCGATATTGACAATGACGGCAAGGACGAAATTGTTTACGGAAGTGCCGCACTTGATGATGACGGTAAAACAGTTCTCGGAAATACAGGTCTTGGACACGGTGACGCAATGCATATGAGCGACTTTAATAATGACGGCACTCAAGAAGTATTTTCGGTAAAAGAGGAGGAATTTAAAAAGTATGCCGAAGATTTAAGAGTCGCAAGCACAGGAAAGCATTTTTGGGGTTCCGGAAAACTGACTACATCAAGTGATAACGGACGTGGTGTTATGGATAACATTGATGATAGCTACGCAAAGGAACATTCAAATGCATTGGCGATAGGTTGGAGCAGCGGAATTGCGAATGCTCACGACTTAAACGGTGATGATGTTGCCGCAAAACCGGCTGGTGCGGGAAGCGGTACCTTTGATAATTTCCTTGTATATTGGGACGGCGATTTGAGCCGTGAGTTGCTTGACGCAAACATTATCCAAAAATATTATGCCGCAACAGGTACAACAAAGAGATTTTACGGTCCGTCAGACGGATACACACTTACAGGCGGTTCTACAAACAACTACTCAAAGAGAAATCCTTCACTTGTTGCCGATATTTGGGGCGACTGGCGTGAAGAAATTATAATGCCGGTAAACAAAGGCTCGGCAACGGATCAGGCATATTTGAGAATATATACATCTACAATGCCTACAGATTACAGAATTACAACATTAATGCACGACTGCCAATACAGATTGTCGGTTGCGTGGCAGAATGTCGGATATAACCAACCGACACACGCAAGCTATTATATAGGTTCTGTGGCACTTGCAACAGACGAAAGCGGCAATACACTTAACTATCTTGCACCGGCAGTACCTTATACAAAGGTGACATATTCGGCACCGGAGCAAGTAGCGGTTACGGGAATGACTTTGGAGAAAAAGTCAATAGAAGTTGAAAAAGGCAAGACAGAAACAATCAATGCGATTATCACACCCGAAAATGCGACAAGAAAAGGTATAACTTGGACTTCGTCCGATACAAACGTGGCAACTGTTACAAACGGTGTTGTGAAAGGTATTTCAGCCGGAACTGCAACTATAACGGCAACAACCAAAGACGGCAACTTTACAGATACTTGTGAAGTGACTGTTATGCAAAATGCAGTTACGGGCATAAGAATTTCGGAAAAACTAATTGATTTGGGAATGGGTTACAAAAAACAAATTACCGCAACGGTAATGCCTGATGACGCTACGGATAAGTCTGTAGAATGGACATCGGAAAATCCTGAAATCGCAACAGTTTCGGACAACGGTACAATCACAGGTAAAAGCTACGGTAGAACGGTTGTAACCGCGACTACAACAGACGGCGGATATACCGCAAAGTGTGTGGTAAGAGTTAAACCGATAGATGTATTTGACGCAACGGGTAACAATGAGTTTGTATCGGAAAATACTGATGCAAACACTGCCTTTACAGGAAGTGCCAACAGTGCGGTGATTTCTCAAACGGGTGCGTCTGACGGTGCGGAGGCACATAAAGATTTTGAAGTTTATGACAGCGGTAAGGTTGAGCTTGAATACAGACTTACAACAGGCGGTGTAAAGGTTGACGGTTCAAATTGGAACTGGACAGGACATGAATATACAATGGGAATGAAACTTCTTGACAGTGAGGGCAACAACATTGTGAATGTATATCAGCCGTATACTACAAAGGCTCAAAATTTGATGGCGCAAACTTCTGTCGATTCTGCGGCAACTGCTGTAACTGCATCAGGTTCGGGTTGGTCAAACAGCGGTAACGTTGTAGGCAATATTCAAGGTAGTTCAAAGCGTTGGAAAGTAAAAGTCACATTGGATTATGATAATGATAACTGTACTGTAAAGGTTACAGGTACAGACGGAACATGGGGAAATGATGACGGCGTAATACAAAAAACATTTGCGCTAAAGGGTGCTAAATTCAAGACATTAAGTTTGTATACACAAAAAGACAGTGATTCGGCTACCTTAACGGCTTCGCCGAAAATTGAAAATCTTGTATACAGTAAGTCAACAACTGTTTCGGGTGTAACAGAAGAATTGTATAACAAAGGCGGAGATAGTAAGTTTACTGACAGTGATATAACAGATTGGACACAGACAGGCACAGATACGGCGACACTTACTTTAGACAGTGACAATAACCGTATTTTATACAATCCTGAAAAGCCAGGTGCTGAATACAGTGCAGAAAAGACTTTTGCCGTGAAAGATAATGCTATTGTAACTTATGATGTTGATTGGTATTTCGGAAGTGCAGTAGGCAGAGATGGTAACTTTGAATATCTTCAAATCGGTAATATTCGTCTTGGCTGGACAAACGGCTATAAGATGTTCCTAAGCACAGACGGCGGAGCAACATGGCTTGACAGCGACAGTGACGGCACAAATGACAGCATATTCAACGGTGCAAATCAAACATACACTAAGAATGTTAAAGTGACGGTTAATACTGCTACAGGTGTAGCATCACTTTGGTTTGACGGAACAAAAGTAGACGATTATACTACAGAAAACGCGGCAAATGCTGTTAAATTCGGATTTACTCGCGCCGGTGCGGCACCTAACTGGGCTGTTCCGAACGGTATCGACAGAATTAAAGTGTCACAATTTGTTCAAGGTGAAGAACCGCTTGAATTTTCAGAAGTGAAAGTAAGCGGAAAAGACGATAAGACTGCTACGGTAACATATGCGGTTGTTGATGAAGATGTTGATGACATTTCATTGATAGGTGCATTGTATGACAAGGACGGTAAACTTGTTGAAATCAAGACAGTTCCTGTTGCCAATGTTGAAAAAGGCAAATATTTGAACAGTGAAATTGTTTTTGAAAACAGTATCAAAGAAAAAAATTTGAAAGTATTTATGTGGAATTCGCTTGGCAGTATGACAGCACTTTGCGAAAATGCTCAATAACAAATTTAAAAACAAAAATCGCAGACTATAAGGTCTGCGATTTTTTTAATGTGTTATTCAGTATGTTTTCGAGTTCTATTGCTTTTGATACGACTTCGGGGTCGGAAAGACAATAATTTTTTTCAATTATAAGATTATCAAAATCTGTTTTCAGTTGTTTAATGTTGTTCATTTATGTATGCTCCTTTCGATTACACGGTTATATATAAACCACTGCTTGTTGTATTTATTTTACAATATATGATAAAACTTGTCAATATATTGTGGTATAAAAGGAGCAACTTTCGTGTTGCAGAAAACGACACAACCGTTTAAATTTCATTATCTTTCTTCGCTTTAACCTGTAAAACGACAAAAGCTGACACAGCGGCAATCATAAACAGTATTGCAACAAGCTGAGAAATGCCGAGAACATTTGGAATTACATATAATATATAATTCGGATTTCTCATACCTTCAAGAAACAGTCTGCCGAATGAATACCAGAAAATATAGAAACAAAATACCTGCCCGTCATTCTTTTTTTTGTCACGAATCAGAAGAAGTATCACAAGTCCGATAACATTCCATATCGATTCATATAAAAATAATGGGTGAACAGGTGTTGCACCGTTTATGGACATACCGAAAAGGCTGTTTGTTTCACCGCCGTACACTTCGACGTTTACAAAGTTTCCGAAACGTCCGATTGCTTGACCGATAAAAAGACCTGGTGCACATACGTCAAAGACTTTGGCGATATTCAGCTTTTTAACCATGCAGTATATAACGGTTGAGATTATTGCACCGATAATACCACCGTAAATAGCAAGTCCGCCGTTCCAGACTTTAAACATATCGGCTATCGAGTCAAATTCATCGAGTGCGAAAAGCACATAATATATTCTTGCGCCTATTATTCCGAAAATAAGTCCGAACAAGGCGATATCCCATACATTATCTTTTTTCACACCACGCTTTTCACAAGTTTTATAAACGAAAAATAATCCCAAAAGAAAACCCGAAAGAATGATAAGCGCATACCAATAAATAGGCTTTGAGCCTATTGAAAATGCGACAGGTGAAATGTTTAGAGAAATACCGAGTTTAGGAAAAGCAATGTTGTTCATAATCATACCTCCTTCATAGTAAGTGAAATACGTTTTTTCGGTACGTCAACTTCAAGTACACGAACTTTCACAACGTCACCGACTGAAAGTACGTCGGTTGGGTGCTTGATGTATCGGTCGCATATTTGCGATATGTGTACAAGTCCGTCTTGATGAACACCTATATCGACAAATGCACCGAAATCTATAACGTTTCTCACCGTTCCCGTCAGTACCATATCCGGTTTTAAGTCCTCCATTGAGAGAATGTCGCTTCTTAAAACGGGTTGCGGCAATTCTTCACGCGGGTCGCGACCTTTCTTTATAATACTGTCGGCAATGTCTTTTAAAGTTATTTCACCTATTCCGAGTTCTCCGGCTAATTTATGTGTATTTTCTTTCGACAGACGTTGCTTTAAATCCGCAACTGTGCCGTCTTGAACGTCTTGTTCGGTATATCCCATATGTTTAAGCAGCTGCGCGGCGGCTTTGTAGCTTTCAGGGTGGACGGAGGTGTTGTCAAGGACGTTGTCACCGTCTGTTATACGCAAGAAACCTGCGCACTGCTCAAATGCTTTTGCACCGAGTTTTGGCACTTTCAAAAGTTCTTTTCTTGTATTGAATTTACCGTTTTCTTCGCGATATGTGATTATGTTTTTTGAAACGGTTTTGTTAATTCCGGCAACATATGCAAGCAGTGACGGAGAGGCGGTGTTAAGGTCGACACCGACACTGTTTACACAATTTTCAACCACTCCTCCGAGTGCCTCACCAAGTCGCTTTTGGTTCATATCGTGCTGATACTGTCCGACACCGATTGACTTAGGGTCAATTTTTACAAGCTCTGCAAGCGGGTCTTGCACACGTCTTGCTATTGAAACGGCACTTCTGAGTGCAACGTCATACTGCGGAAATTCTTCGGTTGCAAGCTTTGACGCACTGTAAACAGACGCACCTGCCTCGTTTGTCATAATGTAAAATACTTCTCGGTCAATTTCTTTTAAAAGGTCGGAAATAAATATTTCACTTTCCTTTGAGGCTGTTCCGTTACCGATTGAAATTAAGTTTACGTTGTTTCCTAAAATCATATCCGTAAGAATTTTCTTAGCCTTGTCTTTGTCGTGGTTAGGTAATGTGCAGTAAACAACGTTGGTGTCAAGGACTTTGCCTGTTTCGTCCACAACCGCGACTTTGCACCCGGTTCTGTAACCGGGGTCAAAGCCCATAACGATTTTATCCTTAATAGGCGGTTGCAATAAAAGTCCCGAAAGATTTTGATTGAATACCTTTATTGATGCCTCCTCGGCATTTTCCGTAAGCATATTGCGTATTTCTGTTGATATGGACGGCGCGATGAGTCGTTTATAACTGTCCTCAGCGGCAAGTTTGACGTACTTTGTAGACGGTGATTCGTGTTTTGGAGTAAGTCGTCTGAAAAGATAGTTTGTGATTTTTTCTTCGTCAATATCAATTTTTACCGATAAAAATCCTTCTTTTTCGCCACGATTTATCGCAAGCAATCTGTGGTTTGCAAGTTTTTTTATTGGTTCGGCAAAATCATAGTAAAGACGGTATACACTGTCGTCTTCTGTTGACGCTTTTGAAACCAAAAGACCAAAGTCGATTGTTTTTTGACGAATATCTTTTCTGTATTCGGGGTTATCACTGATTTCTTCGGCGATTATGTCCATAGCACCGGCCATTGCGTCCTCACTGCTTTCAACATCTTTTTCGGCGTCGATAAAATCAAGCGAAATACTTTCTATATTATCATTCGGATTTTGTGCAAGGATAATTTCGGCAAGCGGTGCCAGTCCTTTCTCTTTTGCGATAGTCGCTCTTGTGCGGCGTTTTGGTCTGAACGGACGGTATATATCCTCAAGTTCCGATAATGTTACGGCATTTTCGATTGATTTTGCGATTTCAACGGTCAAATTTTCTTGCTCGTCAATCAAACGCAATATTTCTTCTTTTTTATCTTCAAGGTTACGTAAATATGAAAGTCTGTCGTAAAAATCTCGTAATATTTCATCACTTAGAGAGCCTGTTGCCTCTTTTCTGTAACGGGCAATGAAAGGAATTGTGTTTCCGTCATCAATCAGTTTTACAGTGTTTGTAACCTGTTCGGGGCGTAAGTTAAATTCAGACGTAAGCTGATTTATGATTTTTTCTTCTGATTTTTCCATTATGTATATCCTCCAAAAAATAATGTTTTGCTTTGAAATTATTCTGTAACAATTCTGCAAATGAATTTTAAAAATTCTATTCACAAACTGAAATATTTGTGATATAATAGTAACAACCACAATATATAGTGTGCAATTATGTAAACTCAACACCAAATATATATGTGATTAAAAATGCAGTTAAGCTAATTATATCCCATTTAGCTTAATTTTACAAGCAAAACAGTAAAATGAGTTAAAATGAGATGTACAAGCTGAAAAAAATGCAAAAAACCTATTGCACTTTTGATTGATTTAGGGTAAAATGGAGTTAATGGGAGCGAATTGGAGTGTTTGGGATGACAAACGGTCAAATTGGAGAGAGTAACCCATAAATCAATAAAAAGGCAGGTGACATTGAATATGGTAAATTTTGTTGACGAATATCCGCGTCAGCTTGACGAGCGCGGAAGAATTATCTTGCCTGCCAAAGTTAGAGAAAATATGTCCGAAACAGTGTACGTTACACGTTCAATGTCAGATAAATGCCTTCAATTATACACACAAGAGGAATGGGATAAGATTTCTGAAAAGATTAATCAACTCCCAACTGCCACAGACAGAAATGCTGCGGCTTTTGTACGTTTGTTTTTCGGTAAGGCTACTTCAGCCGTTATAGACAAGCAAGGCAGAGTGCCAATCGCAAAGCGTCTGATGGAATATGCTAACCTGAAAAAAGATGTTGTGCTTGTAGGTGCAAACACACGTCTTGAAATATGGGACAGTGAAGAATGGGATAGATACCAAGATGAACTTTCAGACGATATTATGATGGACGGAATATTAAATTACGGACTTAATATTTGATTTGAGGTTGTCGATAAAGTGTTGACGGTTCAAAAAAATAATTGAAAGGGAATCAAAATGGAATTTAAACATATTTCAGTATTGTTTGGGGAAAGCATTGACGCGCTTAATATCAAACCGAACGGTATATATGCAGACGGCACACTCGGCGGCGGCGGACATTCGCACGGTATTTTGTCAACAAACGATTCGTGCCGACTTATCGGTATAGACCAAGACAAAGAGGCTATTGCGGCGGCAAAGGAACGTCTTAAAGAATTTGACGGCAGAGTGACGTTTGTAAATCGCAATTTCAGCGAGATTAAGGATATTTTATCAGAACTTGATATTGATGAAATTGACGGTGCGGTACTTGATTTGGGCGTTAGTTCATATCAGCTCGATAATGCCGAAAGAGGTTTCAGCTATATGCACGATGCCGCTCTTGACATGAGAATGAATACGTCTTCGCCGAAATCGGCATATGACGTTGTAAATTCATATTCATGTGAGGAATTGATGCGTATTTTTTATGACTACGGCGAAGAAAAGTGGTCAAAGCGTATTGCGGAATTTATTTGTGAAAAACGTAAAACAAAGCCTGTTGAAACAACATTTGAACTTGTTGAAATCATAAAGGCGGCAATACCGAAAAAAGCCCGTATGGAAGGCGGACATCCTGCAAAGAGAGTGTTCCAGGCGATAAGAATTGAAGTCAATAACGAACTCGGAATATTGGAAAATGCTATTAAAGACTTTGTGTCAAGCATAAAATCGGGCGGGAGATTGGCGATTATAACGTTCCATTCACTTGAGGACAGAATTGTCAAAAAAACATTTCAGGATTTGGCAAGGGGTTGCACTTGTCCGAAAGAATTTCCGGTATGCGTATGCGGCAAGAAACCGGAAATTAAAATTATTTCAAGGAAACCGATTTTACCGTCGGAAGAAGAGCTTGAACATAATTCACGTTCAAAAAGTGCAAAATTGAGAATTGCCGAAAAATTATAGGATAGGCTAAAGGATAATTAAGGGAGAGAATTATTGTGGAATACGGAAATTTGGCATATAAATTGCCGGAACAGTATGATGAACCGATAAAAAAGAGAAAACCACAAAAGAGAAAAGAGAAAACAGTTAATACCACAACAGTCAGTAACAAGAGGAATCATGAACAAATGCAGTATAAGAGAACAATTTTTCGTGGAATATGCGTGACAGTGCTTTTGGCTGTATCAGCAGGATTTATGATTTCAAAATTCGTTGCTGTGAATGAAATGAACCAGCAGGTTGCGTCACTTAAAAGTCAGCTTACAACGCTTGAATCAGCAACAAGTCAGATGGTTTTTGATCTTGAACAGAGTGTTGACCTTACAGAAATTGAAAAAGAGGCAACAACAAGATTGGGTATGCAAAGACCTGAAAAGTATCAGACAATATATGTAAACGTAAAGCAAGATGATATGACAGAGAAAACTGCCGGTGAAGTAGAGGGTTTTGGACACGGTATTGTGTCTGTATTGAAAAAGATTGGTGGTAATATTGTACAATTTTTCAGCATAAAATAAAAATGGACTTCTATAATTATAAAATTATGAAAAATGTACATTTATTAAAGTATTAAAAGGAATTGATAAATTAATGAAACCATCATTAAATGAAATTAAAAAGAAAACGATATTTATGGTGTGTATCGTTGCTGTACTGCTTGCGTTGCTTGTTTTGCGAGTGGCATATTGGCAGATAATTAGAGGTGACGAGCTTTCGAGCAAGGCAAAGGCACAACAGCAGGGCAGCAGTATTGTTACAGCCTCAAGAGGAGATATTTACGACCGTAACGGTAAGGTGCTTGCGGAAAGTGCAACGGTAAACACACTTATTTGCAATCCTAAGGATATTGAGGCGGACGGTGACAGTGAAGTAATCGCCGCAAGATTGGCTCCTGTTTTGAATATGGATCAAAACGAAATCCTTAAGATTATAACAAAAAATTCAAGATACCAAGTTATAAAAAAACGTCTTACGAACGAACAGACCGAGGCGGTAAAAAAATTAAGAGATTCAGATGTTGACGCAACGATTGCAAAAGCATTTAAAGGGGTATATTTTGAAAATGATTCAAAGAGATATTATCCGTTCAACGTTGCACCGCATATTTTGGGATTTACGGGATATGACAATAACGGTTTGCAGGGAATTGAACTTACTTTCGACGATGAGCTTATGGGGCGTAACGGAAGTATAGAAACTAATCAGTCGGCAAAGGGTACAACACTTAAAGACCAACAAAATGAGTATTTGAACAGTTCTCAAAACGGTGATGACGTTGTGCTTACGATTGATGAAACAATCCAGCATTTCCTTGAAAAGCACCTTGAAGAAGCGGTTACGGAAAACAAGCTTAAAGAGGGTGCGGCAGGTATTATTATGAACCCGAAAACGGGCGAAATACTTGCAATGGCAACTAAGCCTGATTTTGACGTAAATAATCCGTATGATATTGACCAGTTTGAAAAATATGCGATAGATTTGGGATATGATACATCAGATGACACAAGTGACGATCCCGATGCAACACCGAAACCGACAGAAGATCCGAATAATTTAAGTGACGAGGCCATTGCGAAAATAAGAAATAAAATGTGGAGAAACAAGGTTATTTCGGATACATATGAACCGGGCTCGACATTTAAGATTATTACTGCGGCGGCGGCTTTGGAAGAACACGTTGTAGACCTTAATTCAACATTCTATTGTCCGGGATTTAAGATTGTTGCCGACAGAAAAATCGGTTGTGCAAACAAGAGCGGTCACGGCGCTCAAACATTTGTAGAGGGTGTAAGAAACTCTTGTAACCCTGTATTTATGGAATTGGGCGAAAGACTTGGGTATGAGAAATTTATGGAATATTTCACTGCATTCGGTCTTACAGAAAAGACAAACGTCGAACTTGTCGGTGAGGCGTCAAGTATTTATTACCATAATAAAATGAGTGAAGTCGATATTGCGACAAGTTCATTCGGTCAAGGTTTCCAAATAACACCGATACAGCTTGTAACAGCCGTTTCGGCGGTTATCAACGGCGGTGAAAGAATGAAACCGCAGATTGTAAAGGAAATCAGAAACTCAAACGGAATTTTGAAAACGTATGAGCCGGAGGTTATAAGCCGAGTTATTTCGGAAGAAACATCTCAGCAAATGAGAGAAATTCTTGAATCGGTTGTATCGTTGCCGACATCAACAGGTAAAAATGCGTATGTAAAAGGCTGCCGTATCGGAGGTAAAACAGGTACTTCGGAAAAAGGTAACCGTGACGAAGAAAAACGTATTGCATCATTTATCGGTTTTGCTCCTGCAAACGATCCGGAAATAGTGTGTCTTATAATGCTTGACGAACCGCAGGTTGATAACAAGTACGGCGGTACAATAGCCGCACCTTTGGCAGGTGAAGTTATTGAAGATGTACTAAACTATCTAGGTGTTGAAAAGCAGTACACAGAAAATGAAGAACCTGACGTTAAGCAGGAAATACCTGACGTTAGAACAATGGATTTGACAGAGGCGAAGAAAGCCATTGTTGACAAAAAGTTGAATGTTCAAGTGAGAGGTGACGGTGATACGGTAGTTGACCAGCTTCCGAAACCGGGTACAATGCTTAACGAAGATTCAACGGTAATATTATATACAGAAGAAATTGACAAAACACATACGGTAACAGTACCTAATCTTAAAGGAATGTCCGTGGATAATGCGAAATATACTCTTGAAATGAGCGGACTGAACTTTGAGATTGTCGGTGCGGGACACAGTGAAGTGTCGAGTGCGTATGCGGTAAATCAGAGCATAGCGGCAGGCGAAGAGGTTACACCTGCGACAGTAATAGGCGTGGAATTCCGCCAAGTAACTTCAGACTAATAGGACAGGGGGAAATATCAAATGTTAGCAAGTGAATTATTAGGCAGTAAATGGCTTGATGAGCATGAAGATATAGATATAACCGGAATAGCGTACGATTCAAGAAACGTACTTCCGGGAAACATTTTTGTATGTATCAAAGGCTTTGAAACAGACGGACATAAATATGCAGAAATGGCAGTTAAAAACGGTGCGTCACTAATCGTTGCCGAAGATAAAATAGATGTAGATGTACCTGTTTGGTATGTTGAAAATTCGAGAGTTGAAATTGCGGAAATGGCTTGTAAGTATTACGGCAATCCGTCAAGCAAATTCAAACTTATCGGTATCACAGGCACAAACGGTAAGACTACAATAACATATTTAATAAAGAGTATAATCGAAACAGCCGGTATGAGAATCGGTGTTATCGGTACAAATCAAAATATTATCGGCGACAAGGTACTTGTTACGCAAAGTACAACACCTACAACACCGAACGCACTTGAACTTCAACAGCTGTTTGCGGAAATGGTTGACAGTGATGCGGAATGTGTTGTAATGGAAGTTTCGAGTCACGCACTTGAACTTGAAAGAGTACACGGTTGTCACTTTGACGTGGGTGTGTTCACAAATCTTACACGTGACCATCTTGATTTCCATAAAACTATGGAAAATTACTTAAATGCAAAGGCTAAGCTGTTTAAAATCAGCGATAAGGGTGTTGTTAATTTCGACGACGACGGCGGTAAGAAGATTGTTGCAAACAATGACTGCGATATATTAAAAGTTGGTCTTTCGGACGGTTGCGACCTTAAAGCGAACAATATTGAAATTTCATCATCGGGTGCTGATTTTGATGTTGAATATGACGGTAAGACATATTGTGTTCATATAGTAATTCCGGGCAAGTTCAGCGTATATAATGCAATATGCGCTATGGGTGCGGCATTGCAGATGGGTATTGATATGGATACCATTATCAAAGGTCTTGAAAATGCAACAGGAGTTGTCGGACGTGTTGAGGTTGTTCCTACAAATACCGATTATACGGTTATAATCGACTATGCACACACACCGGACGGTCTTGAAAATATAATTAAAACCGTTAAAGATTTTGCAAAGGGTGAGGTTATAACATTGTTCGGCTGCGGCGGTGACAGAGATAATACGAAGCGACCGATTATGGGTGAAATCGCCGGAAAACTTTCGGATTACAGTATTATAACGTCAGACAATCCGCGTACGGAAGACCCTGTTTCTATTATAGAACAGATAGAAGTCGGAATGAAACGCACAGACGGGAAATATAAAGTAATAGTCGACAGACGAGAGGCTATCGCATATGCTCTTGACCACGCAAAGAAAGATGATGTAATCATTCTTGCGGGTAAGGGACAGGAAACATATCAGATAATTGGTAAAGAGAAACACGACTTTGACGAACGTGTTGTTGTATATAAACACCTTAATAAATAATTGAAAAGGGCGGCTGAAAAACTACCGCCCTTATTTTTGAGCATAGGACAAAAAGAGAGAAAGGATTTAATTTATTATGCAGGCAATGACGATTGAAGATGTATTAAAAGCAACTGGGGGAACACTTTTAAGCGGTGACATACACCAAACTTTTAACGATGTAATCAGTGATTCAAGAAAGGTTACGGCAGGCGTGCTTTTTGTGCCGCTTGTCGGTGAAAAGTTTGACGGTCACGAATTTATAAAGGCGGCTTTCGACCTTGGTGCTTCGGCTGTTTTGACACAGAGAGATACCGAGCTTTTAGTAGATAAGACAATCGTAAAAGTTGAAGATACATTAAAAGCATTCGGCGACATTGCAAAGTATTACAAGCAAAAGTATAATGTTCCAACTGTTTCCGTTACGGGCAGTGTGGGAAAAACCACTACTAAAGATATGCTTGCATCAGTCCTTTCACAGAAGTATAATACACTTAAGACAATGGGAAACTTCAATAATGAAATAGGTTTGCCTATTACGATTTTCGGACTTGAAAAGGAACATGAGGCGGCTGTTCTTGAAATGGGAATGAACCATTTCGGTGAAATCGAACATCTTGCTGATATAGGCAGACCTGATGTTGCGGTTATAACAAACATAGGTCAGTCGCATATTGAAAATCTCGGCTCACGCGAAGGCATTTTCAAGGCGAAAATGGAAATGACAAAGCTGTTCACAAAGGATAATACACTTATAGTAAACGGTGATGACGATTACCTTTCAAAAACAAAGGGGATGGGTGAATACAAGGTAGTATATTACGGTATAACAAATCCCGAAAATGATGTTTACGCAAAGGATATTGAAAATAACGGACTTAACGGAATTAAATTCACCGCAGTTGTTGACGGCGGCGAATATCCTATTGAAGTAAATGTTCCGGGTAAACATAATGTGTACAATGCACTTGCGGCAATATGCGTAGGACGTGAATTTGATGTGCCTATGGATAAGATTGCGGAGGGAATACGCAGTTTTGAACTCACAAAAATGAGATTGGCTGTTGAAGAATATAACGGTATTACGATAATCAATGACTGTTATAATGCGTCACCGGATTCGATTAGAGCGGCACTCGGAGTGCTTGCGGATACAGATAAAAACAGAAAAGTCGCAATTTTGGGCGATGTGCTTGAAATGGGCGATTTTGCAAAAGACGCACATTACAATCTCGGTAAGGCTGTCAAGGAGAACGGAGTGGACTTGCTTATAACAGCCGGTGAAAATATGAAATATCTTGCACAAGGTGCAAAAGATAACGGTGTAGAAAATATAGTGTCATTTGATAAAACTCTTGAAGTGTGCAACTATGTCAAAGATGAAATCAAGAGCGGTGACGCGGTGCTTATAAAGGCGTCAAGAGGAATGCACTTTGAAGAAGTATATAACACAATTAAAAATAAATAACGAGAGGAAAAGGATTAAAAAATGGAATTGATAAAAGAAATGTTAATGTCATCATTGCTTACACTTGTCGTTGCACTTGTTGTAACGCTTGTGTTCGGACCTGTGTTTATTCCGTGGCTCAGAAAACTTAAATTCGGTCAGGAAATAAGAGAAGAAGGTCCGAAGTGGCACCAGAAAAAATCGGGTACACCGACAATGGGCGGTATTATGTTCATAGTTGCAATGGCGATTGCGATACTTGTAACAACCGTCATTTTTGCAATGAACGGTAATTTTAACACGACATACGCAAGATGTATTGTATTGTTTGTAATTTCACTCGGTTTCGGTGTTATCGGTTTTGTGGATGATTATATTAAAGTAGTAAAAAAACGTAATCTCGGACTTACAGCACCGCAGAAATTCATAATGCAAGTTGTGCTTGCGGCAATTTATATTGCAGTGCTTTACTTCATAGGCGAGCTTGATACGGCGATTAAAATACCGTTTACAAGTATTGAATGGATAATGCCGATATGGCTTTACATACCGTTCGTAATGTTCGTTGTCGTAGGTGTTGTAAATGCTGTAAATCTTACAGACGGACTTGACGGTTTGGCATCAAGTATAACGACAATAGTTGGAATATTCTTTATGCTTGTGTCATATATCGTATTTAAAGAGTATGGCGTGACTGTATTTTCAGCGGCATTAATCGGCGGTTTGATAGGATTTTTGTGGTATAATAAATATCCTGCAAAGGTGTTTATGGGTGATACAGGCTCACTTTTCTTGGGTGCGTCGGTTGCACTTATGGCGATTGACCTAAAAATGCCTATACACCTTATATTGATAGGTTTTGTATACTTTATGGAAACACTTTCTGTAATTATGCAGACTGCATATTTCAAATATACAAAGAAGAAATACGGTGAGGGAAGAAGAATATTCAAGATGAGCCCTATTCACCACCATTTTGAAATGTGCGGTTGGAAAGAAAAGAAAATCGTTGCGGTATTTACATTGGTAACGGTAATTACTTGTGCTGTTGCATATTTTGCAATTTAAGACGAATTAATCGGAAGGAGATTTAGATATGGCAGGGACTGCATATCCTAAAAGAGCTATAAAACAGAATAGACGAACAACTCGTGCTAAAATAGGAAAACCGGTTAAGCTTGCACGAATGGGAGAGATAGACTATACATTTTTGTTTATAGTAATATTGTTGCTTTCATTCGGTTTGGTAATGCTGCTCTCGGCGTCTGCACCTGCCGGAAATACTTTACATAACAATTCGTACTACTTCTTTAATAAACAATTCCTTTGTGCAATATTGGGACTTATCGGAATGTGGGTTATTTCAAGGATTGATTACAACAAATATAAAAATACCGTTCCGAAGTTTATGATTGTATGTACAATACTTTTGGTCTGCGTTCTTATACCGGGTTTGGGCGTAAAATTGAACGGTTCGAGAAGATGGCTTAATACTCCGTTTCTTCGGCTTCAACCGTCGGAATTTATGAAACCCATTATAGCGATGTATTTTGCACGACTTGTCGATTCGGGAAAATATAATTTGAAACATCTTAAGGGTAATTTGCCTTATATAGGAGTTATGCTTATAGTTGTCGGACTTATGCTTATGGAAACACACCTTAGCGGTGCGATAGTTATTGCCGGTATCGGTGTAAGCGTTATGATTGCAGGCGGTACACCGATTAAACCCGTACTTATCGGAGCACTTATTCTTTTGCCAATCGGCTTAATCGGCGTCCGAGCACTCAGTGGTGTAAGATGGGCGCGAGTAACAAGTTTTATGAATCCGTTTGCGGATATTCGTGACGAAAGTTATCAGGTTGTGCAAGGTCTTTATGCGATTGGCTCGGGCGGTATTTTCGGACTTGGCTTGGGACAGAGTGTACAGAAATATTCGTATTTACCTGAACCGTATAATGACTTTATATTTGCGATTGTTTGTGAGGAACTTGGTCTTATCGGTGCGGCTGTTGTAATTTTGCTTTTTGCGGCGCTTATTATAAGAGCAATAAGAATTGCTATGAATGCACCCGATACATACGGCTCACTTGTTGCTGTGGGTATTGCGGCTCAGCTTGCTATTCAGACGATACTTAATATCGCCGTTGCAACATCGAGCGTACCGAATACAGGTGTAGCATTGCCGTTTTTCAGTTACGGCGGTACGGCGATAATAACGCTTTTATGTGAAATGGGAGTATTGCTTAATATATCAAGACATTCCGTAAAAGATTAATGTGGAGGAAGATTTATGAGAGTATTATTTGCGGGCGGAGGAACAGGCGGACATATTAATCCGGCTATTTCAATCGCCGATTATGCAGCTAAACAGGATAAGGATTTTAAGGCTTTGTTTGTCGGTACAAAATCGGGACTTGAAACAAAACTTGTACCGAAAGCAGGATATGATATTGAATATATCGAAATACAAGGCTTTGACAGAAAGCATATTTTCAGAAATTTTGAAACGGTAAAAAAACTTATTTCCGCAAGAAGAAAGTGCAATAAGATTATAAAGGAATTTAAACCCGATTGTATCGTTTGTACGGGCGGATATGTAAGCGGCCCTGTTGCTATGGCATCAAAGAAAATGAAAGTGCCGTCGCTTATACATGAGCAAAATGTGTATCCGGGTATGACGGTAAAAGGCAGTGCAAATTATGTTACATATCTTGCACTCAGCTTTGAAGAAACAATTAATCATATGCAGCATAAGGAAAAATGTGTTGTAACAGGCAATCCGATCAGAAGTGAAATACTTCATTCCGATTACAAAAAGTCAAGAGAAAAGCTCGGTATAAAAAAGCCGTTTGTGCTTATTTTCGGCGGCAGTTTGGGTGCGGACAGAATTAATGATACGGTAATCGGTATGCTTGACAGAATATCAAAGGACAATAAAATCGAATTGCTGTTCGGAACCGGTGACAGAAATTACGATAAAATAATGAATAAAATTAAGGAGAGCGGAATAACTCTTTCGGATAACATAAAGATTGTGTCATATATTGACAATATGGCGGAGTGTATGGCGGCGGCAGACGTTGTTGTATCAAGAGCAGGTGCGATAACCGTAAGCGAAATTGCTGCACTCGGTAAACCGTCAATACTTATTCCGTCACCGAATGTTGTGCGTAATCACCAAGAGCAGAATGCAAGAGAATTTGAAAATAAGAATGCGGCAGAATTAATTTTAGAAAAAGATTTGACGTCTGACGCATTATACGATAAAATAATGTCTATGGTAAGCGATAAGGAGAGATTGAAAGAAATGTCGGAAAATTTGAAACCGCTTGCCAAAGTAGACGCACTTGAAAAAATATATGAGCTTATGATGAAAATGGCAAGAGGAGATAGAAAATGAAAATCACAACAGTAAAAGGTACAAATGATTATCTTCCTGAAGAAGTCAGACTTAGAGATTATCTTCAAAATCAAATTTTAAATACATATCAGGATGCCGGCTTTGAACGTATTATGACGCCTGCAGTTGAAGATATTGAAAATCTTGATAAGAGTGACGGCGGTGATAATCTTAATTTGATATTTAAAATTTTAAAACGTGGAGATAAGCTAAAGAAAGCAATGGACAGCGGTGATACAAATAAGCTTTGCGATATGGGACTTAGATATGACCTTACACTTCCGCTTTCAAGATATTATGCAAATAATCGTGAAAAACTTGTTCTTCCCGCAAAGTGCATACAGATTGATAAGGTGTACAGAGCGGAAAGACCGCAAAAGGGCAGACTTCGAGAGTTTGTTCAGTGCGATATTGATATAATCGGCTCATCTTCTATAAGCTCTGAAATCGAGCTTATTCATACAACAGCAAAAGCACTTTTGTCGCTTGATATAAAGGACTTTACCGTAAAAATTAATGACAGAAGAATTTTAAGAGCATTGCTTAAAGGTGTAGGCTTTGAAGAAAGTCAGCTTGACAGCGTGTGTATTACATTTGATAAAATGGATAAAATCGGTGCTGAGGGCGTTATCGGTGAGCTTACGGATAAAGGCTTTGACGGCGGTGCTATCGCAAAATTCGGTGAAGTCATCGCAAAACCACTTACTGTTGAAAGCGTAAAAGATGTTTGCGGTGAAGAATCTGCCGAAAGTATTGAAACAATAATTAATGCAGTTGAAAAACTTTCGGACGGTGCGTATAAGATTAAGTTCGATATTTCGCTTGTAAGAGGTCAGGGATATTATACAGGTACTGTTTTTGAAATCGTAAGCGATAAGTTTAAAGGCTCTATTGCCGGCGGCGGTCGTTACGATAACTTAATCGGTAAATTTACGGGTGAAAATATTCCTGCGGTAGGTTTTTCAATAGGTTTTGAAAGAATTTTCTCACTTCTTACAGAGGCAGGATATACAATTCCCGATACTAAAAAGAGAATTGCTTTGCTTCACGATAAAGCAGACGTTGTAAATGCAATAGAAGAGGCAGAAAAACTGCGTAAGGATTATGATGTTGTAATCTATGAAAAGCCAAAAAAATTGTCTAAATTCCTTGATAAAATTCAGGCAAAGGGTTACTTTGGTTTCTGCTTCCTTGGAGAAGAAATAAGAGAATTGAAGAAATAAGAATCAAAGCAAGCTATTTATAGCTTGCTTTTGTTGCTTATTTTGTTGTAGAAAGGGTGTTTAAGTTTATGAATTTAGGATTTTATATGCCTACAAAGGTTATTGTGGGAAAGAATTGTGTCAGAGAAAACAGTGACGTTTTCAAAATAGGAAAGAAAGCACTTATCGTAACAGGCAAAAATTCCGCAAAATTAAGCGGCGCACTTGACGATGTCAAATATGCGCTTGAAAAGAATAATATTGAATATGTCATATTCGATAAGGTTATGAGTAATCCGACAGTTGAGTGTGTGTATGACGGTGCAGAAACAGCAATGGAGGAAGAAGTTGATTTTGTCATTGCCATAGGCGGCGGCTCGCCGATGGACTCGGCAAAGGCCATTGCGTTGCTGGCAGTATCGGACATTGAAAGAAAGAATTTGTTTGACGGCAACATAGGCAATAAGGCACTTCCTATGATACATATTCCGACAACTGCCGGAACCGGTTCGGAGGTTACACCGTATGCGATTTTGACAAACCACGAAAAACAGACAAAAAAAAGTATTGCGTCACCATGCCTTTTCCCAACATACGCATTGCTTGTCGCAAAATACACAAAAAATCTCGGACTTGCCACTACGGTCAATACCGCAATAGATTCACTTTCACATTCGGTTGAAGGAATGATGTCAAAGAGGGCGAATGTAATGGCTGATGTAATCGCTAAAGAGGCTGTTAAAATTATTGCGTCAACATTTGATGATTTGATTAGCGGTGAACTTACGGAAGACGACAGAGAAAAACTGCTTTATGCGTCAATGCTTGGAGGTGTTGTTATATCGCAAACAAAAACAACGGCGGTACACGCAATGGGATATTCGCTTACATATTTCAAAAATATCGACCACGGCAGAGCAAACGGATTGTTGCTCGGTGAGTTTACAAAGTATATTGAAAGAAATGATAAGGACAGAGTTAAGGAAATATTGTCTTGTATGAATTTAGACAGTGCAGAAGAATTTAAAAATATTCTTGCGAAAATTTTGGGTGATAAAGAAAAGTTTGAAATAGAAGAACTTGAATTGTATGCAGAAATTGCTCAAAATGCAGGCGGTACACTAAACAGTATGTTCGTTCCGTCAAAAGATGAAATACTTCAAATATATGTTGAGTCATTGATGTAAAAAAACGGCGGTCTTTGACCGCTGTTTTTTATGTTTGGAATGTTAAAAGGCGGCCAATGACCGCCCGTACGAATATGAATGGCAGATGACCGCTTATGTTAAACAATATTGTATGTAGGGGCGACCATTGGTCGCCCTTTTTTTAGATATTAAGGCAGTAGAGGACGGCACTACGATGTCCCGAGAAGCCACCCCAC
>OLOD01000220.1_pt1 | contig 45901 bp, 48 predicted proteins | sample 1671921 | NCBI WGS metagenome assembly OLOD01 (sample SAMEA3136626, study PRJEB25190) | human gut metagenome | biome: human gut; feature: human-associated habitat; material: faeces | place: Austria | collected 2013
GTATATATTTTAAAACAAATATAATAAAAAGAAATTGTCTTTTTTAGATGAAGTGTAGTAAATTAATAGTTTCGCATCATATAGAATTCTTGTTGAAAAATATATTAGAAAATTATGTCATAAAGTAATTAACATACATATTAAAAAATCAAATTAAATCATGCAATAATATTATTTATACTTAGAATATGATTTTATAATAAAATTATTGAATCTACTCATTTCATTTTTATAAAAAATAATGAGTATGATTTTGAGCCAACATGGTTTTTTTTATAAGATAAATTTTCTTGGAAATGATAGGTAGAAGTACTGCTACAAGATATAAAAAAATAGATTAAGGACCGCAAATAATAAAACACTCATTACAAGTGTCGAATAATGAGTAGTAAAATTTATAGAATAATTAATATTCAGAAAAAAACATTAATAGAAAAGAAAGTGATATAATCATTTTGACGCTTATTTGACGCACAAAAAATAAAATAATTAAATAAATACTACAAACGAAATATTAAACAAAAACAAAAAAAGTTGATATTATAGTATAAATTTCAATTTAAGCTAAAAATGAAATGTTAAAAAAGTCTTATTACTAATGTTGGTGAATAATAACTATTAAAAAACCTTGATAAATTCAAGGTTTTTTTGTTTTTAAAAACATATTGACATCATTTGTATAAACTATTGAGTTTTTCTGATAGTGCTTCTTTACTTTCGGCGTATAAGTGGCTATATGTTTTTAAAACAGTATCTACCGTATCACCAATTCTATCAGCTACAATTGTTGGGCTATATCCTAAATCTATAAGTAATGAAACATGATTATGGATTACGTTTTAAATTACTTTCTGAATATTACGGTGTGGCAAGGCCACTCCGTAATATTCAACTTGAGATCGTATTCTTTGATATGTTAAATCATCAACGAAAAGACTTTGTTTTCTTTTATCAAATAATAAATAAAGTTGTCTTTGAATAGAGGACATTTCATAAAAGTCCTACTAATATTATTTTTATATAGTACATATGTTGAATTTCATTTCAACATATGTATTCGCTAAAAAAGAGTTTTTTCTTTTTAAATAATAATTAATTGATACAATAGTATAAAGGAGGAATCATTGTGGGATTTTTAGACAAACTATTAAAAAAAGAAAATAATAAACAAGAAGAAAAACCTGCCAAAAGAATCTATCAAAGATTAAAAGAAGTAAGTGAAATTGAATATATACGCTTTGAATTAGAAGAAAAAGAAACACATATCTTTGATAGTAAAGTAGGTGGTGCTTATTATGTACCTAGAGATCAAAATCTTCCAGTAAATCAAAAAACAGGAGCACCTTTATATTTATTAGCACAAATAAATTTTGAACAAATACCTCATATAAAAGATCTTCCAGAAAAAGGATTACTTCAAATCTTTATTAGTGGAGATGATGATGTTTATGGATTAGACTTTGATAATGAATATAACCAATCAGGGTGGTGTTTACGTTATTTAGAAGAAGTACCAAAATTAGTAGATAAATTATGTATCTATAGGTTTCAATGGAGCGAAGATACTGATCTGCCTTTAGAAAAAGATACAACTTTTTTATTAAAGGCTTATTTAGATAAACAAGTTATAACAATGAATGATATTCATTTTGATGAAGTTGTTGATACTTATTTAGATGAAAAATTAAAAGAAGCTATGCAAGATGATGAGGTAATGGATGAATTAAATGATTTGTTTACTTTGATTCCTTGTCAAATAGGCGGTTATCCTTTTTTCACACAATATGATCCTCGTCAAGAAGATAGTAATGAAGTATTGTTATTTCAACTTGATTCACAAGATCATATTTTATGGGGCGATTCAGGCATCGGTAATTTCTTTATTTCAAAAGAAGATTTAAAAAATAAAGATTTTAGTCATGTTCGCTATAATTGGGATTGTTATTAGATGCATATTGTTTGCTTAATAGAGAAAAATAGTTTATATTATAAATAGGAATAATTACTACTTATAGAAAAGAGGAAAAGGCTATGAAACAAAAATTTTATATTTGTAAACACTGTGGAAATGTGATTGAAAAAGTTGAAGATAAAGGAGTCCCTGTGGTATGTTGTGGAGAAGTTATGAAAGAACTTCAAGCAGGAATAGAAGATGCTGCATTTGAAAAACATATTCCTGTTTATACAGTGGAAGGAGATACTGTTCATGTATTTGTAGGAGAAGTTGAACATCCAATGACAGCAGAACATTGGATTGAATGGGTTTCTTTAAAAACAGATAAAGGTATTCAAAGAAAATATCTAAAACCAGGAGAAAAACCAAGTGTTGATTTTAAAATCTTAGAAGATGAAAAAGTAGAAGAAGTGTATGCTTATTGTAATCTTCATGGATTGTGGAAAAAATAATGAAGCTATAAAAAGACCAGAAATGGTCTTTTTATATGTATTATATGAACAGTTCAATTATAATTATCATTTGATAAATAGTTTTTAGTATATTAATTCTTAATAATATATAAACAATGGTAAGTATAATAAAAACAAACACTTTAAAACAAGATATACGTCTTAAAAAATGGTAATTAAATTTGTTTATGCAACCGTTGGTTTAGTTTATGTATGCTTTATAAAATACCAAGTGAGGATGAACATCGTTTATTTGATTAAAAAAGTTTCGAATTGAAGTGAACTGAATAAGTTGGACCAACAACTTAGGAGGTTCACTTCATTTTTTGCTTTTTTGATGAATTATTAGGTTCTTAGGAATCGAGTCTCATTGTCAATAAGGAAATTGGAATAAATTTAGGACATTTTCATTTTCGAATCACATTTTTTAAGTATTGCTGGTAAGACTTGGAGATTAGAGCATTATGATTTTTTTGTATATTTAGAAATTCTATAAAATTATTGATTTATATCTTAATTAACCATCTGAAACAGGTGGTCAATTAAGATTTATATTAAAAAATCACTAAAAAAGGACTTAGCCTTTTTGTAAGCTAAGTCCTTTTGTCACACTTCTTTGTACAAATCCCATAATTGGTGAGAAGATACAAGTTGCGATAATGGTTCCTTCTCTTAGGGCAAAACCACATTGAAAAATAAGTGATAAGCTTATACATGATATAACAAGGATAATATCTATAACTTGTCTTGTTTTTTGAAAATCTACTTTAAATGTATTTGAAAAAGTTAAGGCAAAGCCTTCACAAGGGAAAACACATACATTTAAAGCAACAAGTAAACCACAACCACTGGCAGAAATACATAAACCAATGATTTCCATAATGAGTGATTGATAGTATTGAAGAGAAATACCTCCTAATACTTGATAAACAATCGTATTAACAACCATTCCAAAACATAAACTCATTAAAAATTGAAGAACATATTTTATTTTAAATTGTTTAGAGAAAATGACTTGAAAAAGAATCATACAAGCATTCACAAATAAAGTGAGCGTTCCTACTTTAATATGTGATATATAATTAAAAGTTAAAGCTAAAGCTTCATAGGGAGAAACCCCAATGTTTGCTTTAAAACAAAGGGAATCTCCAATAGAAACCATCATTAAAGTAAGAATAAAAAGACAATATTTTTTCATTAAAGTTTTTCTCCATTAGAAGCAATGACTTGTTTATACCATTCAAAAGAATCCTTTTTATATCTTTTTAATGTACCATTTCCTTCATTATCTTTATCAACATAAATAAATCCATATCTTTTCTTCATTTCACCTGTTGTAAAAGAAACAAGATCAATACATCCCCATGGTGTATAACCTATCAAATCAACACCATCTTCTTCAATAGCTTTTTTCATTTGAACAATATGTTCCTTTAAATAATTAATACGATCTTGGTCGTGTACAGTACCATCAACAAGTTCATCAATTGCGCCAAAACCATTTTCTACAATAAATAAAGGAATTTCATATCTTTCATAAATAGCATTCATAATATAACGTAAACCTTCAGGGTCAATTGTCCAACCCCATTTTGTGGCAGTTAAGTATGGATTTTCAACATTATGTTCATTTACAGCTTCAACAGAGGAAGCAAGATCAATGGTACTTTCACCATTAACCGTTGTAGACATATAATAACTAAATCCAAAGTAATCCACTTTTCCTTGTTTTAAGATATTTAAATCATCATCTTCCATTTCAAGATGATATTCTTTTCTTTCAAACATCTTTAAAGCATAAGCTGGATAATGTCCACGACATAAAACATCACTAAAGAAATAACGATCATGCATAGCTTCTAGGGCAAGTTGATTGTTTGATGGTTTACAATCAAATGGATAAACAGGTTCCATTGCTAACATACATCCAATTTTAAAATCAGGATTGATTTGATGCCCTAAGATAACGGCTTTAGCACTTGCAACAAATAAATGATGCACACTTTGATACATAGCAAGTTCTGGATTTTCATATTGGCTATAAAGAACACCAGCATTTGTCCAACCAAAGATATCGTTATGATAATTGGCTTGATTGTTGATTTCGTTAAAAGTCATCCAATATTTCACTTTATTTTTATAACGTTTAAAACATACTTCTACAAAGTTCATAAAGAAGTCAATCATTTTTCGATTATGCCATCCACCATATTCTTTAGCTAAATGATAAGGCATTTCAAAATGACTTAAAGTAATGACAGGTTCAATTCCATATTTTAATAATTCATCAAATAAATCATCATAGAATTGTAATCCTTTTTCATTAGGTTCTAATTCATCTCCATTAGGAAAAATACGTGTCCAAGCAATCGATGTTCTAAAACACTTAAATCCCATTTCCGCAAACAATTTTACATCTTCTTTATATCTATGATAAAAATCAATGGCTTCAAGATTAGGATAATATTTACCTTCTACTAATCCATCAGTAATTTCTCTAGCAACTCCATGTGCTCCAGCAGTCATGACATCAGCAACACTTAATCCTTTACCATCACAATAACCACCTTCTAATTGATGGGCAGCAACTGCACCACCCCATAAAAAATCTTTCTTCAACATTGATACATCCTCCTTTTTTTCGCATTTATCATAATCATAAATAATAGAAATGAATAGATAAGATGTGTTGATTAATAATTATTTCCTATTGAATGATCTATTTTAAGATAAAATTGGAAATTTTTTCCTAAAATAAGTAAAATAGAACTATAAATTTCCAATTATTTATAAAAAGGAGGAAAAATATGTTACTCATTCAAAAATTAGAATATTATGATCATTTAACCCCAAATGAACAAACTGTTGCTCATTATTTACTTGATAATCAACATCGTATACAAGATATTTCAATTTCAGAAATAGCCAAAGAAACGTATACATCATTATCGACAACAGTACGTCTTTCACAAAAATGTGGCTATCAAGGATGGAAAGAGCTTAAAAAAGCATTGATTGAAGAAATCAGTTATTTAAATAAAGAAACAACCTATGTAGATGCTAATTATCCTTTTAAACAAGGAGATTCAATCTTTAAGATTGCAAAAAATATATCTTCTTTACTTTCAGAAAGTATTTTAGATACGTATCAACTTTTAGATCATGATTATTTCCAAAAAGCAATTCTTTTAATTAATTCATGTCAAATAATTAATGTTTATGGTATTACGCATCCTATTAGTGTTGCTTATGATTTTAAATTAAAAATGCGTACGATTGGAAAAACAGTCAATATTGTAGAAGATGAAGATTCTTATTACTATCATTCTTTTTATACAACAAAAGATACCTGTTCACTTTTTATCTCATATTCGGGAGAAACTGTAGAATTATTAGATGCTATGAAAAGAATTAAACAAAAAGGTTGTCCTTTAATTGCACTTACAAGTATTGGTGATAATACTTTTTCAAAGTTGGCAGATACATGGCTTCCTATTTCTACAAAAGAAAAGTTATCTAATAAAATCTCAACTTTTTCTTCTAATATTTCAATCCATTATTTATTAGATTTAATCTTTGCTTGTGTTTTTGAACATGATTATCAAAGAAATATTGAAATGAAAAAAGAAATATCTAAAGAATTAGATCATGAGCGTTTTTCTAATGTTTCTTTGTTGAAAGATGAAGATAAAAAATAAAATTCATTGGTGTGAGCTAAAATGAGATTTGGTATAATGAGTGAAGAAAGGAATGTGAGCAGATGAACGAATTAGAGCTTTTAAATTTAATCAATCAAGGTGAAAGTGAAGAAATAGAGTTTAAATCGTGGATAGCAACACCAAATTTCAAACAAATGATAAAGCTTTGTGTAAAGGAGATTGTTGCACTTGCTAATTCTAATGGTGGATATTTATTGTTGGGAGTAGAAGATAATAAAGAAATTACAGGGTGTACAAATTATGATTTGCAAAATATTATAGAGAGTATTTATGATCGTACAACGCCTAATCTTTTTACAAGGGCTGAAATTGTTGAGTCACAAGGAAAAGATGTTATTGTTATTACAGTTGACAAAAGTAATCGTTTATGTGGAACCTCTTCGGGTGAGTATTACAAAAGACTTGGGAAAAATTCAAAGCCATATACACCTGATAGAATGAAAGAAACATTTGATGAAGAAAATGATTATTCTTCAAGGGTTATTAACCAATCATGTGTGGATGATATTAATTTATTAGAAGTATATAAGTTGAAAGAAAAATTAAAAACACGTGATTTACAGTCAACATTGGTCGATTTAGATGACATATCTTTTTTAAAAGATTTATCTTTATTGGTAGAAACAGAAGAAGGATTAAAACTTAATGTTGCAGGATTATTATTTGTTGGAAAAGAATCAGCTATTCAAAAATTCTTGCCACAGGCAGAATGTATTTATTTACATTATAGTGATAATAATAGAGAAGAATATGATAATAGATTAGATTTAAAAATGCCCATTATTTCAGTATTAGATAGGTTAACTGAAAAAATTCAAGATTATAATCATTTAATTAATGTACAAGTAGGATTATTTCGACTTGAATTATATGATTTTTCTGAAAGAGTATTTCAAGAAGCTATATTAAATGCTTATACACATCGTAGATATGACAGCCCTGGTTCGATATATGTTAAACATTATTCTGATAAATTAGTTATTGAAAGTCCGGGTGGATTTATGGCAGATATTACGATTAATAATATTATTACGCATCCATCTTTACCAAGAAATAAACTAATTGCAGAAACATTACAAAGATTACGATATGTACAAAGATCAGGACAAGGTATAGATATTATGTATAAAGAAATGGTATCTATGGGAAAACCATATCCAGAATATACGGCATATGATGATGCAATTCGTTTAACTCTTTATAGTGTTTTAGAAGATGAAGGGTTTGTAAAGTTTATAGTGGAAACACAAGATAAAAATATGATTTCATTCTCTTTATCTGAATTAATGATTCTTCGCTATTTATTTGAAAATAAAAATATAAATTTATCACAATCTAAAAAAATAACACAAAGATCAATGAGTGAAGTAAAACATGCGTTAATTCATTTAGAAAAATTAAATCTTATCGAACAATCTGGAAGAGTATATATGATGACACCAAGTATGTATCATCAAGTAAAATCTGATATAAATTACACCCAAGACCAAAGTGTAACTTATTTAAAATCTAAAAATTTAATATTAGATTATTTAGATACACATGAAAGTATTAATAATGAAACTATTAGAGAATTGTGTAGATGCACTAAAAAACAAGCTGCAACCTTTACCAAAAAAATGAGAGAAAAGGGTATATTAATAATGGAGGGGAAGGCGCGAGCTACGATATATAAATTAAATAAGAAATAGATTTTCTTATAATAAAATCGTTCCAAATCGTTCCAAATCGTTCCAAATCGTTCCAAATCAATCCATAGTGGAACGCAATTATAAAAAACTATTGACCTCGAGTTACTCGAACTTTCTATAATGATAGAAAAGTAACGGAGGTAAAAGAGATGGAATATAAAGCATTAAATAATGGTATAAAAATGCCGATGGTTGGTTTTGGTACATTTCTAAATAATGGAGCTGAATGTGAAAAATCTGTTTGTCAGGCAATTAAAGCAGGATATCGTTTAATTGATACAGCTGAAGCTTATGGTAATGAAAAAGAAGTAGGGAAAGGTATTCAATTAAGTGGTATTGATAGAAAAGAATTGTTTATTGTTACAAAAGTGAATTTTAAATCTTATGAAAATACAAGAGAAACGGTTTTAAATTCTTTAAAGAACTTACAAGTAGATTATTTAGATATGGTTTTATTGCATTGGCCTTTTGGAAATTATTATCAAGCATGGAAAGAATTAGAAAAACTTTATGAAGAAGGTCTTATTAAAGCGATTGGTGTTTCTAATTTTGAACCTGATCAATTAGTTGATTTAATTTCATTTAATAAAGTAAAACCAGCTATTAATCAAATAGAAACACATTTATATTGTCAAAGACATAAACATCATGAATGGGAAGATAAATATGATGTCGCTCATATGGCTTATGCTCCTTTAGGACAAGGTAAAGCAAATGAAATGTTTCAAGAAGAAAAAGTAGTTGAATTATCTCAAAAATATCATAAAACACCTGCACAAATCTTATTAAGATATAATGTTCAAAATGGGGTTATTGTGATTCCTAAATCTATTCATGAAGATAGAATTCAAGAAAATATCAATATTTTTGATTTTAAACTTACTGAACAAGAAATGAATGATTTAAAAGCATTAGACCATCAACAAGCAATGATTGGAAACCCAGAAGATCCATCAATGGTTGAAATGGCAATGACGTGGTAATAAAAAAAGAAATATCATTCTTTAGAATATTTCTTTTTACTAGGATTCTTATCATCTGGAAGTAGATGATGAAGAATCTTTTTTTCTTTTTCTATTTTATGATTTAAAAATTCGATACGTTTTTTAGCAATCTCTAATTCTTTTTCAGCGTTTTCTTTTTGTTTTAAAAGAATATCAAGTCTTTGTTTGATTGCTTCATCACCCTCTTGCATGCATAGTTCATGAAAGGTTTTAATATCTTGAATGGACATACCTAAACTCCTTAAATAACAGGTTCCTCTTAACCAATCAATAGCTTGTTCATCAAAGATACGACGATTATTTTGATCTCTTTGGACAGTTATCACACCGATATCTGTATAATAACGAACGGTATGTTCTGATAAATTCAACATTTGACACACTTGTTTTAAAGTATACATAAATTTCTCCTTGACCTCGAGTCACTCGAGGATATTACAATTCTATTGTAATCAATCAAAGATAAAAAATAAAGGAGAATAAGATGGAATATATTACATTAAATAATGGTTTAAAGATGCCATTATTAGGATTTGGTACAATGAATATTTTTGATGAAGAAGAATGTACAAGAGTATTAAAAGAAGCTTATGAAGAAGGTTATCGTTTATTTGATTGTGCACAAATCTATGGAAATGAAGAAGTTGTAGGAAATGCTTTAAAAAAAGCAGGTATCGATAGAAAAGATATTTTTTTGACGACAAAAGTATGGTTTACCAATTTTGAAGGAGAAGATGTAAGAAAATCATTATTAGAATCAATGAAAAAGCTACAAACAGATTATTTAGATTTAGTTTTCATTCATTGGCCTTATGGAAATACTTATCATGCTTATCGAGAATTAGAAAAGATGTATGAAGAAGGTTTAATTAGAAGTATTGGTATTTCTAATTATCAAGAAAGTCAATATTTAGATTTAATTCATTTTAATAAAGTTGTTCCTGTTGTCAATCAAATAAAAATCACATTAAGATGCCAAAGAAAACAGATGAATGAAGTAATGAAAGAAAGAGGAACTTTATTACAAGGGTATCAAGTTTTTGGTAAAGAAGAAACATTAGCAATTTATGAAGATGAAAGAGTAAAAGAAATAGCTTTAAAATATCATAAAACAACAAGACAAATCGCGATGAAGTATCTTGTTCAAAAGGGTATAAGTGTGATTACAAGACCAATGCAAAAACAATGGATGAAAGATAATTTAAATTTATTTGATTTTACATTAAATGAAGAAGAAATGAATTATTTAGCTTCATTTGATTTATTAGAATATAATACAAAACCTTCACAAGATTATCAAAGAACATTAAGTATGTTAGAAAAATAAACTAAATTTTCATAATATGAACATACAATGATAATTATATATCTTATGATATACTCTAGATAAAGAATAAATAAGGAGGACATAGAATGAGTTTACCAAAAGATTTTTTATGGGGAGGAGCAACAGCTGCTAACCAATATGAAGGTGGATGGAACGAAGGAGGACGTGGTAAATCGAGTGATGATGTTATCACTAACGGAACACATACAGAACCTCGTTGTATTACTTTTATTAATAAAGCAGGTGAAAAAGTAAAAGCACCTATGTTTGTTGGGGCTGATTATCAAGATGTTGATCATTTTGAATGTTTTGATGATTGTTTATATCCTAACCATGAAGCTACTGATTTTTATCATCACTATAAAGAAGATATTGCTTTAATGGCAGAAATGGGCTTTAAATGTTTTAGATTATCTATTGCTTGGTCTAGAATCTTCGCTAATGGAGGTATGGAAGGTGAACAACCATTAGAAGAAGGATTAAAATTCTATGATGATGTTTTTGATGAATGTAAAAAATATGGTATTGAACCATTAGTCACATTATCACACTATGAAACACCACTTGCTTTAACTGAAGCTTGGAATTCATGGGCTGATAGAAGAACAATTGATTGTTATGTAAGATATTGTGAAGTTGTTTTTAATAGATATAAAGATAAAGTTAAATATTGGCTTACATTTAATGAAATCAACTGTATAGAAATGTCACCATGGATGGAAGGTGGTGTGCTTACAAAAGATAAACAAACAATGATCAATATGGCACACTATCAATTTGTCGCAAGTGCTAAAGTTGTTAAATTAGGACATCAAATCAATCCTGATTTTAAAATTGGATGTATGTTAGCTTATACTTTAACTTATCCAATGACATGTAATCCAGAAGATACATTAGCTGCATGGAAAAATACTCATAATAATATTTTCTATACAGATGTACAATGTAGAGGATATTATCCATCTTATCGTTTAAAAGAATTTGAAAGAGAAGGAATTACTCTTCCAATTGAAGATGGTGATTTAGAAATCATTAAAGAAGGAACAGTTGATTTCTTATCATTCTCTTATTATATGTCACAAGTTGCTGCTTCTAATCCAGAAGAATATGAAGGAGCAGGTGGTGGAAACTTATCACTTGGTTTAAAAAATCCTTATCTAAGTGCTTCTGATTGGGGCTGGCAAATTGATCCAACAGGACTTAGAAATGCTTTAGATAGATTATATGATCGTTATCAAATGCCATTATTTGTTGTAGAAAATGGTTTAGGAGCATTTGATACAATTGAAGAAGATGGATCAATTCATGATACTTATAGAATTAATTATTTAAGAGATCATATTAAAGCTATGGATGCTGCTGTTAATGAAGATGGTGTAGACTTAATGGGATACACTATGTGGGGATGTGTTGATTTAGTTTCAGCTTCTACAGGAGAAACAGCAAAACGTTATGGATTTGTTCATGTTGATAAATATGATGATGGTACAGGAGATTTATCAAGAAGAAGAAAAGATTCATTCTATTGGTATAAAAAAGTAATAGAATCTAATGGAACTGATTTAGATTAAAAAATAACCCGTGGGTCATAAGACTTACGGGTTTTTAATAATCATAATATTGATCTATTTTATCAATGAGTTCTTTATATTTCTTCTTATTTTCTTTTAACATAACAACATAATAAGTCACATGAGCTTCATCTTCATCAATTGGTAAAATAATACGATCAGACATCTTTCCTTCTCTTTTAATAGAAAGATTTGAAGTATAAGAAGGAAGCGTAGAAGCTTTCACGATTTCATTAAAAGTAAGGCGTTCTTCTTGTAATAAATATTTTGTTTTTGGTGTTTTTTGCATATGTAAATCATGCCAAAAACCAATATTTGAATAAAGTAACATGGTTTGTCCATCTAAATCATGAAACTTAATTGTTTTTTTCTTTGTAAGAGGATGATTTAAAGGTAATGATAATAATAAGTCTTCTTCTACATATGGAATACAAACATATTGAGAGTCATCAACTTGTTCAGGTGTAATAATTAGTTGATACTCTTTTTCTTTTAATTTTGTCAGAAGTTCTTTTTGTTCAAGAACTTTTGTTTGAATATTCATTTGGGGATAGATTTCTTGAATTAATGGTTCAATATCCCACATTGGTGCAGGAGAACAAGTTGCAATAGAAATACGATGAAATGATTGATCATATTCTTGTACATCACTTACCATTGTTTGAATATTTTTAATGATTTTTTGAGCATGTTTAACAGCTAATTCACCATTTTTATTAAGAGCAATTTTATTTTTATAATGATCAAAGAGTTCTACTCCTAAATCACTTTCTAATCTTTGCATAGAACGTGAAAGGGCTGGTTGTGAAATTAATAATTCTTTGGCTGCTTTAGAAATTGTTTTATTTTCAGCAATGCAAATAAGTTGTTCAAGTTGGTTAAGTTCTATCATAATGTATTCCTCCTACTATGCGTTTAAATTATAGCACATTTCTTTATTGGTATTGTACTTTTAAATGATAAAAAAATAAAATATAAGTGTAGAAACAAGGAGGAACCAAAAAATGAAAACATGGTTAATTACAGGATGTTCAAGTGGTATTGGAAAAGGAATTGCGAAAGCTGTCTTAGAAAGTGGAGATCAAGCAATCGTTACTGCCAGAAATAAAGATAAAGTGATGGATATTGTAGAAGCTTATCCAGAAACTGCTTTAGCTGTATCTTTAGATGTATGTAGTCAAGATAGTATTAAAAATGCTGTAAAAGAAGCATACGATAAATTTGGAACAATCGATGTTCTTGTTAATAATGCGGGATATGGTTATCGTAGTGCGGTAGAAGAAGGAGAAATCGAAGCGGTTCAAACATTATATCAAACAAACTTATTTGGACCAATTGAATTAATTAAAGCTGTTCTTCCTAAAATGAGAGAACAAAAATCAGGTTATATTTTAAATGTGACTTCGATTGCAGCAGCAAGATCAGCTGTAGGTTCAGGATATTATGCTTCAAGTAAAGCAGCTTTAGAATTACTTACAAATGGTTTAATGAAAGAACTTGCTCCATTAGGTATTAAAGCCATGGTTGTTCAACCAGGAGCTTTTAGAACAAGATTCTATGATGGTGAATCTCTACAAGGAGCTAAAGCACAAATTGGTGATTATGAAGCAACAGTTGGTAAATCAAGACCAGGTAACTTTGAAAACAAACATCAACAAGCAGGAGATCCAGATAAAGCAGGAAAAGTCATTGTAGATGTAGTGCATAATGATGATTTACCAGAAATTTTAACATTAGGTAAAGCAGCAGTAACAGCTGTTAAATCAACTTTAGAAGCAAAAATTGCAGAATTAGATAAATGGGCTGAAGTATCAGCTTCATGTGATTATGAGGAAGGAAAGTAGAAAGATGAAAAGAGTAAGACTTGGAAAAACAGATATGTATGTTAATGCGATTGGACTAGGATGTATGGGATTAACTCATGCTAGTGGACTTCCAACGCCTAAAGAAGAAGCAGTAGAAATTTTAAGAAAAGCACATGACATGGGATATGATTTCTATGATACAGCTGAATGTTATACAGGAGTTAATCCTGATGGAAGTACAGCTTATAATGAAGAAGTTGTTGGTGAAGCTGTAAAACCATTTAGAAAAGATATTATCTTATGTACTAAATTTGGTGTTAAACATATGGGTGATCACCTTGAATTTGACAGTTCACCAGAAACAATTAGAAAATCATTAGAAGGATCATTAAAGAAATTACAAACAGATTATGTTGATATCTATTATCAACATCGTATTGATCCTAAAGTAGAACCAGAAGTTGTTGCTGGTGTGATGAAAGAATTAATTGAAGAAGGAAAAATTAAAGCATGGGGTATTTCTGAAACAAATGAAGAATACTTAAGACGTGCTAATGCTGTATGTCCTGTAACTGTTATTGAAAATAGATATTCAATGATGGCTAGATGGCATGAAAACTTAATGCCTGTATGTAAAGAATTAGGGATTACTTATGTAGCTTTCTCACCTCTTGCTAATGGAGCACTTACAGGAGCTTATCAATCTAAAAAAGATTTCGGTAGTGGTGAACAAGATTTTAGACCTGATATGCCTCAATATACAGAAGAAGGAATTAAAAAGACAAATGAATTATTAGATGTTGTATCTAAAATTGGTGAAAAACATCAAGCAACAAATGCGCAAATGTCACTTGCTTGGATGATCAATAAATATGATTTCATTATTCCAATTCCAGGATCAAGAAAACTTGAAAGACTTCAATCTAACTTTGAAGCAGGTAATGTTGAATTAAGTCAAGAAGAAGTTAAAACAATTGATGATAAATTAAATACAATGGAATTTAAAGTATTTGGAGGTCATTAATGATTCAATTAGATAAAAGGGAACCTGTTCCCTTTTCTTCTAATCCTTTTGGATTGGTTTATGAAAATGCTATAACTGAAAATAAAGAAAACGAAGTTCAAATACATTTATTCACTTATTCCTTAAATGGAATAAAAATCGCTTCTAATATCTATACACCAAAAAACTATAATAAAGCTAAAAAATATCCTGCTATTGTTATTGCCATGCCTAATGGAGCGGTCAAAGAACAAGCAGCAGGGCTTTATGGACAAAGACTTGCTGAAAAAGGATATATTACAATTGTCTCTGATTGCATGTTTTTTGGTGAAAGTGAAGGAATGCCAAGACAACAAGATATTCCTTATTACCGCATAGAAGATATTAGAGGAATGATTGATGCTCTTTCATCTTTTCCAGGTGTTGATCAACAACACATTTATGGCTTAGGTCTATGTGGAGGTGGAGGCTATATGCTTTCATGTGGTCAAATGGATAAACGTTTAAAGAAGATAGCCACGGTTTCTATGTTTAATACTGGTGCTGTTAGACGTGAAGGTTTTCAAAATAGTCAAGTTGATACTGTGTTAAAAAGACTTCATGAGGTTGCTTCAATTCGTGAAAAGGAATTAAAGGAAGATACTTTGGTTTATAATGCGAATATGACAGAGATGAAACCAGAAATAGGACATCAATTACCGATTGAAATGTATCGAGAAGGCTATGAATATTATGTAGAAACACATTTTCATCCTAATAGTCATTCATGTTTTTTACAGAGAAACTTGATGGATCTGATGGCTTATGATCCAGTTCAATTTATGTATCTTATTGATCAACCACTACTCATGATAGTTGGAGACTTGGCAGATACTAAGTATATGAGTGAACAAGCTTTTGAACTAGCAATTACGACAAAAGATAAAGAACTTTATTATCTTAAAGAAGCAACACATATTCAAACTTATTACAAAGAAAACGTTGTTAAAGAAGCAATAGAAAAATTAGATTTATTTTATAAATAAAGTTGGTGAAAAAATGCAAAAAGCAATTATTGTTTGTCCTATTGAACAAAAGGATGAACTTATAAATCTATTACAATTAAATGACTATTCTTTTCAATCACTTGATTCAAATGAACAACTTTATTTGATAGGAGATATCGAAGAATATCAAATCAATTTATTAATTAATATTATTAAACACTATAAAATTGTTAGAAATGAAACACAATTATATATAAGTTATCGGGAGGTATAAAAAATGAGTATTTTATTTATTAATGGAAGTCCTAATAAAAATGGTAATACAGTAAGACTTACTAAAAAATTCTTAAAAGATCAAGAATTTAAAACATTAAACTTAGTTGATTATAAAATCTATAGCTATGGTCAAAATTTTGAAGATGATCAATTAGATGAAGTTATTGAACAAATGAAACAAGCAGATACAATTGTTATTGGTTCACCACTTTATTGGCATAGTATGTCAGGAGCAATTCGTAATGTTTTAGATCGTTTCTATGGTTATGTAGATGAAAGCTTATTACAAGGAAAAGATATGTATTTTGTCTTCCAAGGATATGCGCCTACTAAAGAACAATTAGCAGCTGGTGAATATACAATGAGTCGTTTTGCTAAACTTTATGGAATGAACTATAAAGGTATGATTACTGAATAAAAAGACTATAAAGAAACCTAGCTTTTAGGTTTTCTTTATAGTCTTTTTTATAGCTTTAAATATTCAGCAAGTTTGGTGAATTTTGGAATACATATAAAATGTTTATCAAGAAAATTTTTGAAAAAACTAATGAATGTTCCATTAAACAAAGCAACAAGAATAGTTCCTATACCAATACCAACAATTCCATGAAATAAGAATAAAGACATGATAAAAGATAAAATAAGGAATGTACAATCAAAGCAAGTTTTAAATATTTTTAAAGTAATATGATGTTTTTTTGATATTTCTTGAACAAAAAAATCATAGATTTGAGGATATAAATAAGATTTATAAAACATAGCGACAGCCATTGCTGAAAGTATAAAACCTATAAAAAAATAAACAATACGTAATTGAAAACATATTTCATTTTGAGTTTGAAAGAAAGGAATAATTATTTTCCAAATATCTGCCATTGTTGCATATAAAACACCGGTGATAAAAGAACTCAAATATGTCATTTTAAATTTCTTCATTAAAATACAAAAAATGATAAAAATAATCCCTTCAACAATACATTCCGCTTGCCCATAAGTAAGTGAATAAACTTTTTCACTTAAAATATAAGCGGGTCCATTTATAGCAGATAACCCCATGTTTGCAATAGTCATTAAGTCTATTGAAAATGATAAAACTAATATTGCAATTAAATACAATATCTCACTATTTATTCTTCTTTTTTTCATTTTAACCACCTCACCATGCATTATAGAAGCATTTATCTATAAAATTAAAAATGTTTCCAAATTGGAAACATTTCTAAACATGTCTACAATTGGTAGATAGTCATTTTCTTTCTATTTCAATGAGGTTCATGTATAGTTAAAGTAGGAGGTGGTATTATGGATAATGATAGATTTGCTAGAACAATAAAAAATGCAAGACTTAAAAAAGGGTACACTCAAAGTCAACTTGCTGATTTACTAAATGTCAGCAACAAAACAATTAGTAAATGGGAAACAGGAAGAGGTTATCCTGATATTACCTTACTTGCTGAAATAACATCTGTTTTAAAATTAGACTATGAAGAACTCCTTCAAAGCAATGAATATATTATTCAAAAAAGAAAGAAAAAAAGAAAAGATATTTTTATCATCAGTATTGTTTGTTTTATTTTTGCAATTACACTCATTGGTACGTATAAAGTCCAAAAACAACAAAAATATGAAAATAATTATAATAATATCATTCAAAGATTATGTAGTGATTATTATGTAGGTGACCAATTGGCTTTAGCTTATCGTGAACCTGCTTCGTTAGTGGTTATGTATTCGGGTGGTTTGACACAAAAGAAAGTTATTCAATTTTGTGATTATTTAAATATTAATGATTTTAAAAAGATTAAAACAATTAAAACGGAACTTACATTTAATCCTGTAGTTTCTTATATTGATCAAGATAATCAAGAAAAACAATATGAATTTTATATTATGAGTCAAAAAGATGATATAAAAGTAACGATTGTCATACTTAAAAATAATATCATTAAAATCCTTGATAATGAGAATCATCAAATTGACTATTATCAAAGTCAAAATATAAATTATGAAAAACTTAATATAGATCACTTACCTTGGTAATGCCAAGGTATTTTTTTATAAAAATGTTATAATTTTTGTAACATATGATACCTTTAAAAAGTATTACTAATGAAAGGAGGTTTTTGTATGGAAGAAGTGATTCAACGAGAAAAAGAACTGGTCTATCGTTTAGCTTTTAGTCAATGTCATCAAAAAGATCAAGCAGATGATATCTTTCAAAATGTGATGTATCGCTATATGAAAAGAAAACCAGTTTTTGAATCTTTAGAACATGAAAAAGCTTGGTTTATAAGGGTAACACTTAATTGTAGTAAAACATCTTTGAAGTCTTTTTGGCATAATAAAGTAGATGAAATCGATGAACAAACTTATATTTTTGAAAAGCAAGAAATTGATTTGACCCCTTATTTAAATAAGCTTTCTAAAAAGTATAATGCAGTTCTTTATTTATTTTATTATGAAGGATATTCAACAAAAGAAATGGCGGAATTATTACATATCAAAGAAAATAATGTTCGTGTTTTATTAAACCGAGCAAGAAATCAATTAAGAAAGGAGATAGAGGCTGATGAAAAATAAATCATTTAAAAATTATTATGATGAAATTCAAGTTGATGAAAATCTTCTTCAACAAATTCCTATAAAAAAACATCATTACTATAAACCTATTTTGATTATTTCTTGTGTAGTTCTTTTATTTGTATTAGGTATTCAAAACAAAGAAACAAAAGATACATTTGAAATTCTTGCTTATAATCAAACCTATAATTCTATTACTACTCAAGCAACACCGATGGATTATTATTTAATTCATGATCAGGTAGATATAATGGATAAAGTGCAATTGAAAAAGAAATATGAAGAAAAGTATTTTTCTAAAAAAACAGATTTTAAACAATCGCAATTAGATTTAAAAAATTATGATGGAAAATATTATTTAGATGGATATCTTACAACGAGTTATTTTACAGTAGATGTACAAAGTGATGAAATTGAATCAATTCGTATTGTTCAAGGAGGAAATCCTTTAGAGATTCATCTAGGTGGAAAAGTCTATCAAAGTGATACTACGATTTCTTATGATCTTTATAAAAAATATTATCATACAAAAAAAGGCTTAAAAGTTATTTGGAAACCAGAAGACTATCTTTTTAACTCTAAGATGAAAGATATTTCTGATAATTTTAGAATTGAAGTGAACTATAAATCTAAAGCAAGTAAACTTTTTGAAGTAGAACTTTCTTTTAATCAAAAAGGACAAATGTTTGTTAAAAAAAGAAAAGCAAAACGTACAGAAATCAATACTGAATTAAAGCAATCAAAACATAAATACTTACGTTTTAGTACTTTAAGTGAATCAGAAACAATCAAAGAATTAAAAGAACTCCTTCCTCAAGAAGTTATAGATGAATTGATGAAAAATGGTTATGTTTATGAAGACAAAAAAGAAAATTATTTTAATTTCAGTAATGATAAAGATGAACCAACTTTAAGACTTGATGTTAGTTATGATAAAAATAACAAAATCATTCAATATGTTTCAAAAGAATATGGTTTTACAGATAGTATTACATCAACTCTTGAAAAAGACCCAATAGAAATTATTAAACATGCACAAGATGTTTTGATGAATCAACAACTTCCTCTTACAGAAGTCATCCTTCCTAGTCATTATAGTGGAGGAAACTATAAAGCATATATTGATGATTCTTATCAATATGTTATTCAAACAGATATCAATATGCTTGTTCGTATAGAAAGAAGAGAAGAAAATGATATTGTAGAAAAAGAAGTCACTTCAAATATTTATAGCTATGATGATATTACTTCAGCAATTAATACAGTTATTGATTATTTTAATGAAAATTTTAAAGGTTGTACATTAAAAGAAATTTATTATGCGGGAGATAATGAAAATTATTTTAAAGAAATACTACAACAATATGGTGGAGATGAAGCTATTGTTTTAACATCAACATTTGATGTTGATGGAAGTGGTGGAGATGGTTCTTTAAATCCTAATAGTACTTATAAAGATTGGATTTGGTTACTTGTAAGAAATAAACAGGGTGAATGGAAACATGTGGATCATGGTTATTAAAATAGTATAAAAAAGATGAGCATCCATCAAGGATGCTCAATCTCTATACAAACACTACACTTCCGACATGGTTATTATGAACTATTTTATTGAATAAATAAAACAAAATAATTAAAAAAATTAATTTTCACATAATCCATTGATAGAAGAGTATAAAATAGAAAAAATAGTTATTTTGATAATAAGTTTTTTATTATTTGTTATGTTGTTTTAGTTTGTAAAAATGAATCAGTATAATAATACAATTCCTTTTTAACAAATTATTTCCCAAGAAATAATTCATAAATTGGAAGATTTAAAATAAAGGAGAAAGATGATGACGAAAGAGAAAATAGAAAATAAATTATTTTGGCATTATTTATCAGGAGGAGTATTAACACTTATTTGGATCTGTATGGAAATTGATATTTATCCTGTTAGAAATACTGATGAGTATTATTGGGGTGGATATAATCAATTAAGTTGTTTATGCTTGATTATTTTAGGAATTTTGGTTTATAAAATAATAAAGATCATCTCTTTGAAGAAACAATTAAAAAAAGCACAGTTGTGCATAGAGCATAAATAAAGTTTGATTGTTTTTTGTGATAGATGCACAAGAAAAATATTTTTTCTTGTCTTTAAAATAAAATATCTCTAAAATACCCCTAGACACTAAATGTCACCTTGCTACTGTCAGAGAGCGAAGGTGGCATTTATTTTTTTAGGAGGAAATTTATGAAAAAAGAATTAAAAATGCCCAAAACAAGATTTGAAGCTATTGTTTTTACAGCTATTACAGCTTGGATGATGGTTTATGTAATGACACTTTACAATACAGTACTTGCAACATCATCTTTAACCAATAGTACTTTTTTTATTGCTTTAAAAAGTATGTGGATCGAGTTTGTGATTATTTTTTTATGTGCTTATTTTATTTCAAGTAAAGTTGCTAAGTATTTTGCTTTTAAAGTTGTGCAGCCAACAGATCGAGGAATTGTTATTGTTTTAATGATTCAAGTATTTACGGTTATTAGTCAAGTGGCACTTGCTAGTATTTTAGGTGTATATCATGGTTATGGTTTTGATAGTCAATTTATTCCTCATTATTTGATAACATATTGTCGTAATTTTATGATGGCTTTACCTGTTCAACTGTTTATTGTAGGACCAATGGCGAGATATTTATTTAGAGTTTTATTTTCTTCTACAAATGGTGTTGAGGAAGAAAAGATTGAAAAAGAATTATTAGAAGAAGGCTTCGCTGAATAGTGAAGTCTTTTTTTGTACAGGTTTATGTGCAATTTTTTTGCAAAAATAGTATACCAAGAGTTGCATGTTTTTTTGCAATTCTTTGTTATATTCAAGAACAGAGGGCTTTGCTAATATATAGGTGTAAGGAACGGAGGGATAGAAAATGGTGATTGATAAAGATCTTATCTTACTAGATTTAACAGGAGATAAAGAAACAATTATTTCTACTCTAGCCAAAAAAGCATTCGATCAAGGGAGACTTGAAAACCAACAAGAATATATCGATGCTGTATTAAAAAGAGAAAAAGAATATTCAACAGCTTTAGGTTATGAGGTAGCTATACCTCATGGTCAAAGCGATACAGTGAAAGATCCATTTGTGGTATTTGGTAGAGTGAAAGATCCAATTATATGGGATCAAAATTCAGTAAGAATAATATTTATGATTGGTGTTCCAGAACATAATAAAGATAAGATTCATATGAAAATCTTAGCTAATATTTCAAGAAAATTGATTGATGATGAATTTAGAAAATCATTAATTGAAGCTAAAGATGAAAAAGAAGTATTCGATATCTTATCACAAATAACAATTTAGAAGGGAAGAGTAAAAAATGAAAATCGTTGGAGTTACAGCTTGTCCTACAGGTATTGCTCATACTTATATGGCACAAGAAGCATTAGAAAAAAAAGCAAAAGAATTAGGACATGTTTGTCATATTGAAACACAAGGTTCTATTGGTATTGAAAATGAATTAAGTAAAAAAGAAATCAAGGAAGCAGATGTAGTTATTTTAGCAGTAGAAATTGGTATTGAAGGAATGGACCGTTTTGATGATAAATTGGTTGTTCGTGAAAATGTTGCTAAATGTATCTCTGATCCAGAAGGTGTTATTAACGATGCTTTATCGCACGTGAAATAAATAAAAATAAAGTTGTCAAAAAAAATTTAGAAGAGAGGGAAAGACGATGAAAGAATTTTTTAAAGAATTAAAAAATCATGTCATGACTGGCGTATCATACATGATTCCAGCAGTTACTGTTGGTGGTGTCTGTATCGCATTTGCCTTAGCTACAGGTAAAGCTGGCGCAAATGGGATGGAAGTTACAAATGCCTTTTGGGCAAATATTAATACGATAGGTGGAGCTGCAATTGGCTTCATGTGTCCAATGTTAGCTGGTTATATCGCTTATTCAATTGCTGGTAGACCTGGGTTACTTCCAGGGATGACAATGGGTTATCTTGCTAATAATGCTATTGGTAGTGGTGAAGTTAAAACAGGTTTCTTAGGAGCTATGATCTTGGGTATCTGTGCTGGTTATTTAGCTAAATGGGTTAAAGGATGGAATGTTCCTAAATTCTTAAAAGCAATTATGCCTATCTTAATTATTCCTATTGTAACTACTGTTATTGTTGGTTTAGGTTATATTTATATTTTAGCTAATCCTTTAGGTGGAGTTGTTAATGCTCTTACAAATGGTTTAAATAGTTTAAGTGGTGGTTCTACTGTAATCCTTGCGATTGCTATTGGTTGTATGATTGCCTTTGATATGGGTGGTTCTGTTAATAAAGTTGCTTTTGCAACAGCTTCAGCATTAATTGCTACTGGAAATACTGAAATGATGGGTATGACAGGTGTTGCTATCTGTGTTCCTCCAATTGGTATGGGTATTGCTTCAATGTTACTTAAAAAGAAATTTACTCCAGAAGAACAAGAAGCTGGTAAAGCAGCAGCTGCTATGGGATTAATTGGTATTACTGAAGGTGCTATTCCATTTGCTGCATCTGATCCATTACGTGTATTACCTTCTATTATGGCTGGTTCTTCAGTTGGTGCAATTATTGCTGGTCTTGCAGGATGTACTGATGCTGCTCCTCATGGTGGTTTAATTGTTTTACCTGTTGTTGGAAATGCTTTGATGTATATCGTAGCTGTAGCTGCAGGTGTTGCAGTTGTTGTTGGTATGATTTATCTTTTGAAAAAAGATATTCCAGCAGAAGAAGAATAAAGCTAAAAAGACGTTCTTTGACAGAACGTTTTCTTGCTTGTAAAATATGATAGGATAAGGAGGGTTTAAGATGAATGCTAGACAAAAGAAATTGTTAAAAATTCTTATTAATGAAGAAGATTATATTTCTGTTGATCAATTGATGGATCAATTAGCTGTTTCTAAAAGAACAGTTCATAATGATCTATGTAAAGTAGAAGACTTCTTATCTGATTATCATATTGAATTAAAAAGAAAATCAAAACATGGTGTAAAAATAGAAGCGTCTGTTTCTAAAAAAGAATCACTCCTCTATTATTTAGATATTCATAAAGAAGAAACAGATATTTTATCTACTAAAATAAGAAGAATGAAAATATATTCTAGATTGTTATCAAACAATGAAGGAACTTCTTTAAATAAATTAGCAGATGAATTTATGGTTTCTAAAACATCTATTGTTAGTGATTTAGATATTATAGAAAAACAAGTACAAAAATTTAATTTATCTTTAATAAAAGACCGTAAAGGAACACGTATTGAAGGAAATGAAATTGATATTAGACATGCACTTAGTCAACTTGCAAGTGACTTTGTACAATTAGAATTTGAAGAAGATCAAATAGAACCTAAAGTTAGTCGTCTAGATTTATCGACTTACTATCGTTTAAAGAATCTCTTCAATATTGATGCAATTGAAAAAATAGAAAAAATTATTAGTGAAGCAGAACAAAGATTAGGCTATGTAATTAATGATTTATCTTATGTCAACTTAATAACCCACCTCCTCATTTTAATAAAAAGAGTTGATAATGATACTTTATATACAAAAGAAACAGCGAAACAAATTTATCAAGCAGAAGTGATTGATAAAACAATGGCAATTGCTAATTATATAGCAGTAGCCATTGCTCAAGAATTTGATATTGAACTTCCAGAAGGGGAAGTTCAATATATTCATCAATATCTTGTATGTTCAGGTATTCAAAGTGATTTTATGCACCTCAATATTGAGAATCATTTATTGGATATCAAAGAAGAACATATTGAACTTGTTAATCAATTGATTGAATTTGTCTCTGTAGCGATCCATTGTCCATTACAAGAAGATAAAGAATTAAAAATAAGTTTAATGACACATATCGTTCCTTTGCTTCAAAGAATAAAATATCATGTTAAATTAGATAATCCTTTAATCAATGAAATAAAGGTACAATATTCAGCAATGTTTTCAATCATTACATTAGCAGTAGAAATGATTGATAATCAAACACTACATAATTTAAGTCAAGATGAAATAGGTTTTCTAACAATTCATTTTCAAGCAGCTGTTGAACGTTCAATGCAACAAAAGAATGTTATTATAGTTTGTCCAGAAGGAATTGGTTTTTCAAGATTAATTGCGCATCGTATAGAAAGATTTATTAGTTCTATTGTGATTAAAGATATTGTTTCTTTAAATCAATTACAACAAATTGATTTAAAAGAAATCGATTTTGTAATTTCAACAGTACCTATTAAAGAATGTGCTAAACCAGTTGTGTTAGTATCTTCTTTTTTATCAGAGATGGATATTAGAGGTATTAACAATTTTCTAGTAGATCATGTAAGTGAACAAAAACAATATTATCAACATTTAGGAAAAATCATTGATGAAACAGTTGTTCATGTTCAATTGGACTTTGATAATAAAGATGATGTCCTTAGTTATTTATGTGATGAATTACATAAACATCACTATGTTAGTGAAAACTATAAAGAAAGTGTATTTCGTCGAGAAAAAATCATGGCTACTGATTTAGGTAATAATATTGCTATTCCTCATGGTAGTGAAAAAGAAATTATAAAATCTAAAATCGTTATAGCAACCTTAAAAAAACCTATTTTATGGAATCAACATCAAGTACAGATTATTTTTATGATTGCTATGAATATGAAAGAACCTCAAGTAACTAAAAATACTTTAAAAGATCTTTATGCAGTTATGGATAATAAACAAGCCATGCAAGTTTTATTAGAAGCCAAAGATGCTAAAGATGTTATTGAATATCTTAAAGCTTAAGAAGAAATTCTTAGGCTTTTTTCTTAATTTAGGAAATCCATTGTTTCATTTCATTGTAAAGATTATTGTAAAGATGAAATGGAGGAATAATGATGAAAAAAGCAGCAATTATAATAGCATCAGGTTTTGAAGAAGGTGAAGCTTTAACAATTGCAGATATTATAAAAAGAGCACATCTTCAATGTGATTTAGTAGGTTTTGAACAAGAGGTTAAAGGAGGACATGAAATCATTGTAAGATGTGATCACATCTTAAATGAGACACTTCTTGATTATGATATGGTTATTTTACCAGGAGGTTATGGTGGAGCAGAAGCGATGAAAAATAACCCAACACTTATTTCATATTTACAACAAATGAATGAAAAAGGTAAATACGTTTGTGCTATGTGTGCAGCACCTATTGTTTTAGAAAAAGCAAATTTATTAGTTGATAAAAAATTTACAGCGTATCAAGGCTATGATCAAAAAATAAAACAAGGGACTTATTTAAATGATAAAGTGGTCATTGATGGCAATATTGTTACAAGTAGAGGACCAGCAACAGCTTATGGATTTGCTTATAAACTTGTAGAATTATTAGGTGGAGATGCTTTAGCAGTTAAAAAGAGAATGGTTTATTTTAATGCATTTGATGTCAAGGAGGATGAATAAAATGGGACGTGTTGCAGTATTAATGGCAGAAGGATATGAAGAAGGAGAAACATTAACAATTGTGGATTTACTTCGCCGAGGGGGATTAGAATGTCATACGTTTAGTTTTAATGAAGAATTTGTAAGAGGAATGCATGGGATGTATGTAAAAGCAGATAAGTATTTTAATGATGAAATTAAAAACTATGATATGCTTGTTTTACCTGGAGGAAGACCTGGTGGTCAAAATTTATTAGAAAATCAAGATGTGATTTCACTTGTTCAATATTTTAATGAGCATCATCAATATATAGCAGCGATGTGTTCAGGAACAGTTGTGTTAGAAAAAACCAATGTCATTAAAGGTAAAAAAGTAACAGGATATACAGGTTATCAAGATAAACTTGTAAGTGGAGATTTTGTAAATGAAGTCGCTGTTTTTGATCAAAATATTGTAACGAGTCAAGGACCAGCAACACCTTATCCTTTTGCTTTTAAAATTTTAGAAGTCTTTGGTAAGGATGTTACTGAAATGAAAGAAAGATTAATGTATAATTTTGCTGGAGGAAGATAGAAAGAGAGTGATTGTATGCTTTATGGAAAGTTACCGATTGTTTTTTTAAGTACTTTAGCGAGTGAAAAGAAAGATTCAACGAATAGTCAAATTGCAACGTATTTATTAAATCATTTAGATGATATTAAGGATATTGGTATTCAAGAGATGGCTAAGGAATGTTCTGTAGCGATGAGTTCTATTTCAAGGTTTTGTAAGGAAATAGGATTAAATGATTTTAATGAATTGAGAGAGTTATTGATTTCAACAAAGATGAATTTTGAACAATATTCTTCATCTTCTAAGGCTAAAGATCGTTTAGAAGAATATAGTTTAAAAGTTAAAGAAAGTATTACAATGGTAGAAGAATCAATAGATATGCAACAAATAGATGCATTATGCAAAGAAATCCAAAAATATCAACAGGTAGGTATCTTTGGTTTATTAAAAGCAGGAGCAGTTGCTTTTAATCTACAAAGTGATTTATTGATGTTAGGAAAACAAACTTATTCACATATTTCCTATAAGCAACAATTACAATATATTTCATCAACCAATGAAGATGATTTATTGATTATCTTTTCTTATACAGGATGTTATTTTGATTATCCTGATATAAGAACTTTAAAGAATAAATTAAAGAAACCACAAATTTGGTTGATTTCAAGTAAACAAGAAAGTTATCCAGACTTTATTGATCATGTGATTACCTTTGATTCTAAACAAGATCAAAATAGTCATCCTTATCAATTACAATTTATTGCAAGTTTAATAGCTCAAGAATATGCAAGGAGGATTTGATCCTCCTTTTCTTAATTTAGGAAATCTAATGCGTTAAAGATCATAAAGTTATATGTTTTTATTGAGGTGAAAATTATGATCAATAAAAGTTATAAACATTGGATGATTGTTTTATTAATGTGTTGTTTAGCAGCCAGTTCTATTGGTTTATGTACCAATGCGATAGGTGTTTTTTATACACCTGTAGCTAAAAGTTTAAAAGTGTTAAAAGGAACTTTTGCGATGCATGCTACACTTTCAACTTTAGCGACAGCATTAACTTCATTAAAGATGTCAAAAGTGATTAAAAAATATTCCTATAAAAAGGTCTTACTAATAGGTGTTATTTTATCAAGTGGTGCAACTTGGTTGATGTCTTATAGTACATCTGTTTATTTATTTTATATATTAGGTATTTTAAGAGGAATCGGTGTAGGTATTTATGGAATGGTTCCTATTACAGTTGTTATTACAAATTGGTTTGATAAAAAACATGGCTTAGCGACGAGTTTAGCATTAAGTTTTAGTGGACTTTCAGGGGCTATCTTTTCGCCTTTATTAAGTTCGTGGATTACTCGTTATGGTTGGCAAATGACTTATCGTTTTATGGCTATCTGTATTCTTGTTTTAGTTCTACCAGCATTAATTGTTCCTTGGAATATTGATCCTCGAAAAGAACATTTACTACCTTATGGTTATCAAAATAGAAGAGAAACAGCTAAAGTTCAAAATAATAAAATAAAGTTACTAACCATCAGTTTCCTTTGTATGTGTTTATTCACTCTTTTACATACTTCAATTACAGGAATTTCTCAACATCTATCAGGTATTGCTGTAAGTATTCATTTATCAGCTGCTATCGGAGCAACTTTCATGTCATTTACCATGATAGGCAATATTAGTACTAAATTATTAATTGGATTTTTAAGTGATTTATTAAGTCCTATAAAAGCAGTAATCATGATGATTCTAACAAATTGTATTTCTTTAGTTCTATTATTTTTGGGAGTGATTCATCAAGAAACACTTTTACTTTCTATTGGTTCATTTATGTTTGGGTCTATTTACTCTGTTGGTGCTGTAGGTATTCCCATGTTAACACGTTATTTCTTTGGAAATGAAAACTATGCAAGAACTTATTCTGTTATTGGTTTTCTTACAAATGTAGGGAGTGCCAGTTCATTAACATTAATTGGATATTTATATGATTTTACACAGAATTATCAAATTGTTTTTATTATCGCTTTATGTTTTCATCTCATAAATTTGATATTGTTAGTTGTTATTTGTTTACGTTATAATGGCGTAGGTGATAAATAATGAAATATTGTAGTGAATGTGGAACTCAGTTAATAGAAAAAGAATGCGGCATAGATGGACTTGTGCCTTATTGTCCAACATGTAAACAATTTCGTTTTCCAATGTTTAATAGTGCTATTTCAACAATTATCTTTAATCCCACAAAAGATAAGATTTTGCTGATTAAACAATATGGAAAAGATTTTAATGTATTAGTAGCTGGATATATTACAAAAGGTGAAAATGCGAAAGAAACGTTGATAAGAGAAATTAAAGAAGAAGTCAATTTAAATGTAATTGATTATACATATAATGATAATGAATATTATCAACCATCTAATACTTTAATGCATAATTATGCAGTTGTTGTTGACAGTGAAGATTTTAAACTGACAAATGAAGTTGATGAAGCTCATTGGTATTCAATTGAAGAAGCAAAAAAACAAATCAAACAAGGCTCTCTTGCACATTCTTTTTTAGAAAGATATTTAAAAAAACAGCATTAGCTGTTTTTTTAATACAAATCTTCTCCATTTTTTTCAATGACTTTTTTATACCAATAAAATGAATCTTTTTTCATTCTTTGATAAGTTCCATTTCCTAAATTATCTCGATCTACATAAATAAAACCATATCTCTTTTTAACTTCACCTGTACCATTAGAAACTAAATCAATACATCCCCAAGTAGTATAACCAATTAAATCAACACCATCTTTTTCAACAGCATCTTTCATTGCTTGAATATGTTGTCTTAAATAATCAATACGGTAATCATCATGAATAGAACCATCTTGTTCAATAATATCTTTCGCTCCTAAACCATTTTCTACAACAAATAATGGTTTTTGATAACGATCATAGAGTTCATTGATTGTACTTCTAAATCCTAATGGATCAATGGCCCAACCCCAATCACTTTCTTTTAAATAAGGATTTTTAGCAGAAGAAAAAATATTACTTTCTGATTGTTTACCTTTAAATAAATCACTACTACTTACTCTTGATGAATAATATGAAAAACTTACAAAATCTACAGTATTTTCTTTAAGTAACTCTTTATCTCCTTCAATAAAAGGAATAAGTGCATCTCTTTCTTTGATCCATTTTAAAGCGTAAGGATGATAATAACCTCTTGCTTGAACATCCGCAAACATATAGACTTCTCGATTATCACAAATTGCTTTCCAATAATCTTCTGGTTTACATGTTTCAGGATAATAAGAACCGGCCGCTAGCATACAACCAATTTGATTGTTTGAATCTATTTCATGAGCAAGTTTTGTGGCCATGGCACTTGCTAGAAGCTGATGATGAACAGCTGTAATCATAGCTTGTGTTTCATTTTCACCTTCTTCAAAACAAAGACCAGCAGCGACAAAAGGAAAATGTAAAATCATATTGATTTCATTAAAAGTCAACCAATATTTAACTAATCCTTTGTATCTTATAAATAAAGTTTTACAAAGCTTATAGAAATAATCAATCATTTCTCTACTTCGCCAACCACCAATTTTTTTAATTAAATACATTGGACAATCAAAATGATTAATAGTAACAAGAGGTTCAATACCATATTTATGACATTCATTAAAGATATCTTCATAATATTTTAATCCTGCTTCATTTGGTTTTTCTTCATCACCATTTGGGAAAATACGTGTCCAAGCAATAGATAAACGAAAAGTTTTAAATCCCATTTCACCAAATAAAGCAATATCTTCTTTATAATGATGATAAAAATCAACAGCAGTTAAAGCTGGATAAAAATGTTGATCATCAAAATCATACATTTTCATTTTACCAGTACCAACTAAATAACGATCTTCACCTAAAGGCATAAGATCTACATTAGCAACGCCTCTGTTTCCTTCATTTGCTCCACCTTCACATTGATTGGCAGCTGTAGCACCACCCCATAAAAAGTCTTTTCTAAATCCCATAATTTATTGCTCCTTTTCTTTTAATTGCAAAATCATTATAGAAAATAAATCTAAATTAAATAAAAAAGTTTCCAAAATGGAAACCTAATACATCAAGATAAAATCAAGAATATGCCTTAATAAATAATCATTGTATTGATCATTTATTGTTGGAATATATAAATAGTTTTTTGGAAAATCTATATGATCTTTACAACTAATTAGCCACGTATTTACCGAATATTTTAAAATATGGTGAATCACTCTTTTATCAAAATGAAATGTATTTCCGTTGATGCTGATGAGTAAAAGAAGATCATTATCTTGAAAGTGATATTCTTTTTCAAAATCAACATCACATATAATGGTTTCTTTTTGTTTGGTAGAAAGTTCATTTTGAATATAGGTACAAAGTGTTCTAGCGTGACCGTGTCCATAAACGAAGATACGTTTACTTTTCTTTAGATCACTGACTAATTTTATTAAATTGATTTCATCAATTTGATTCATTGTATAATGTAATTCATCAATGATATTTGTTGTAAAATCGGTATATTGTTTTTTTATATTGTTTTGTAATGAAAAGAGAGTTTTATTAGTTCTTTCCATACCAGAAATATTATCCAAACAATCTTCTTTAAAATCTTTCATGGTTTCATAACCTAATGATTTTACATATTTAGAAATTTGGCTTTTAGATGTATGACATGAAAGAGCAATAGCATCTATAGACATTGAAGGAATTTCATAAAGATTATTTTTAACAAATGAACTAATGATATATTTAGGAGAAAATTCATCACTAGAATTTAAAATAATATTTAATTTATCAAGCAACATGATTATTTCCTCCTTTCAATACAATTTTAACATATTTTAAAATTTATCAAATAATATTGATTTTATCAATAAACTTATGTAATATAAATTTTGTACAAAAATCTGTACAGAATGACCAGCAATATGCTAAAGGCTACACGGACGGCCGGGTCAGATGCCGAAGACTTGTTGAAGAGACAAGAACCGTATTTAGTGGAATACGGAAGGGCATATGCCCTTATTGATTGAGTTAAAAGCTCAGTTTTGTAAAGTGTTTATATATACCTTATGAAATGGTCAGTAAGTAGGATTTCTGTTACAGATAGTTCAAAATATGATGATGAGACAGGTGTGTATAAACATCTGTCTTTTTTATTGTTTGGGAGGAAATAGAGAATGAAAAAAAGGGTAAGTTTATTGATTGTTTTAACAATGATGGTTTCATTGGCTGGGTGTAAGCCTAAAAAGACAACAATGGATCATTATTTAGAGAATGTTGATGCAAAGTATGCTTACAACATTTCTAAAACATTAGCAGAAGATGATGATTTATTATCTAATGAGTTAGGATATCGTTCTGCAGGATCAGATGCTGAACATAAAGCAGCTGATTATATTGAAAAGGAAATGGGAAAAATTGGATTAGAAACAGAAAAAATTCCTGTGACTGTAGATAAATGGCAATTTAACTCAGCTTCTTTAAAAATAGAAGGAACAGATATTCAAATGATGCCAGCATCCTATCAGTTATCAGGAACTTCAAAAGAAGGAATTGTTGCTGAAATGGTTGATGTTGGTAATGGAACAGCAGCAGATTATGAAGGAAAAGATGTTGAAGGTAAGATTGTTCTTGCTGGTGTAGATCAATTTAATGTAGCTTGGATCGATATGTATATGGAAGAAGCTGCTTTACATAAAGCAGCAGCATTAGTGACGTATGATAATGGTGGTTATGGAACTTATGATGATGATCAAATTAATGTACAGGATGTATGTTGTGATGACTTAATTCCAACGGTGGCTATTTCAAAAAATAATTATAAAAGTATAAAAAAAGCATTAAAAGCTGGAAATAATAAAACAACACTAAAAATAGATAATGACTATTCTTTAGATGATGGTGTTTCATACAATGTTGTAGGAAAGATACCAGGAAAATCTTCAAAACAACAAATTATTATTTCTGGTCATTATGATATTTATTTTAGATCATTTCAAGATGATAGTTGTGCGATTGGTTTAATTATGGCTATTGCTAAAGCAATGAAAGAAAGTAATTATACACCTGAAAATGATATTTTATTTATTGCACATGGTTCAGAAGAATGGGGTGCAGCTAATACTGAATATGATTGGACAACAGGCGCTTGGGAAATGATTAATACAGTTCATCCAGAATGGGCACAAAAAACAATAGCAATGCTTAATTTTGAATTACCAGCATTTTATGATGGAGCTAATCAAATGGAAATATCTTGTGTTCCAGAATATGCCTCAGCAGTTAAACAATTTGTAAATGAAATTGCAATTGATCCAGAAGATAATATTTATCCTAAAGGAATCAATGACACTTCTGTAGATGCAAATACAATGGAAGATGGAGTTTCTTATCGTCATGCTGGAGTTCCTTATTTTGTGAATGTTCCAGGAACATCTAAAGGTGAAAAAGGATGGATTCAAATGCATTATCATACAAAATCAGATAATCCTTCAACTTATTCACGTGAAGTTATGACAACTAATATCAATACATATGGAATGCTTGCTATTTGGTTAGATCAAGCCCCTGTTATGAAGTTGGATTTAACAGCGGCGGTCGATGATTTAAATGTATTAAATGAAGATATTGCTAAAAAAGCAGGAATTGATGTAAGTCAATATAATCAATCTTTAAATTCTTTAAAGAAAGCTACAGTTAAAGTAAATAAAAAAATTGAGAATATAAATAAACGTTTTGCTGATGCTAAGACTGAAAAAGAAAAGGATGCTCTTAGAAAAGAAGGAAGAGAATTAAATCTTAAGCTTCATGAAGCTTTTAAGTATATTCAAGATCATTTTATTGGTATTGAATTATCTTCTACGATTACAACATCATTTGCACAATACCAAGAAAATATTGAATTATTCAATGATATTATTCAAGCATTGGAAAAAGGAAATATTTCTAATGATAAAGATGGAGCTTTAGATTTAGCTTGGCATATAAATGGTGGATCTGAATATGGTTTTTATGATTTCTCTGTAGAATCAAACTTAAGAGCACAAAGAAGATTAAGTGAAGAAACAAATCCAAATAATGTTTTTTGGACAACAAATAGACAATTTAAATTTGCTAAAACATATCCTGCTTTATTAGGAATCTTTGAAAAAGCAGAACAAGAAAATCCTGATTTTGCAGATGAAATTAATATTTATCAAGAAGAAATCAAAAATCAAGAAGTATATTTAAATGAAGAAGTTACACAAGTAATTCAAGCAATGAATGAATTAACAAATAAGCTTTTAGAATACTAAGATGTAGAAAATGACTGTCAAAAAACAGTCATTTTCTATTTACCAATATTTTCAATAGTTGTTTGAATCGTCTTTTCACCTAATTTCCATTTAGCAGGACAAACATTATCCCCATGTTCATATACAAATTGACAGGCATGTAAACGTCTTAAAAGTTCATCGGCATTTCTACCAACATTTCCAGCATTGACTTCATAGACAACGATTTTACCTTCAGGATCAATAATAAAACTTCCTCTTTGAGCTAAACCATCATTTTCATCAAAGACATCAAAATCATAGGTAAGTGTATGTGTAGGATCACCAATCATTGGATATTCTATTTTAGAAATATTTTTAGAAATATCATGCCATGTCTTATGAGCAAAATGAGTATCTGTAGAAATGGCATAAATTTCACAATTTACTTTTTTGAATTCTTGATATTTTTCTTGTAAATCTTCAAGTTCAGTAGGACAAACAAAAGTAAAGTCAGCAGGATAAAAGAAAAATAAAGTCCATTTTCCTAGTAAATCCTTTTTTGTGACTTTTTTAAATTGTTTTTGATGATAAGCATAAACTTCAAAATCATCTACTTCTTTATAAAGTAAAGACACAAAATCACCTCCATCTAAAGTATGTGAATAAAGACTTAAGATTATCATCACATAATTCACAGTAATTCTTTACATGTTTGACACAAAAAAGTTGCATAGAGTTCACAAAAGCTGGGTATATTAAAGATGTAAAAGATGAAACAACCTTTTACAATATGAATAGTTTTTCATATTCCCTTCCCAATTATATATATCAAAGAGAGCCGAGAGGCTTTTTTTGTGTTTGAAAAGAACTTTTCATGATTTTTATTTATTTTAAAAAGAAATAGATAAAGACTTTCCAAAATGTTTTACATAAAAGAAATCAATTTATTTACTTGTTAGAATAAGTGTGTAGTTGAAGGAGGAATTTAAAAATGAAATTAATGTTAGTTTGTAATGCAGGGATGTCAACAAGCATGTTGGTATCTAAAATTGAAAGAGCAGCAAAGGAACAAGGAATAGAACTTGAAGTAGCAGCATTTCCACTTACTCAAGCTGAAAAAGCTATTAATGATTGGGATGTTGTCATGTTAGGTCCACAAGTAAGACATTGTCTACCACAACTAAAAAAGGCAACAGATAAAACACCTATTGAAGTCATTGATATGAAAGATTATGGACTTATGAATGGGACCAATGTTTTAAAGAAAGCATTAGAAATTGTAGGAAATAAATAACAAAGGGGATGATTCTTTTGGATGAATTTTATAAAGATTTATATATGGATATTTTTAAAAAATGGATTTGTATCCAAAAAAGTCCAAATTATAGAATTAAAGAATATAAAGATATTGTTCAAATAGAATCATCATATGGTATTGCTGAAGTGACTTTTAATTTATATTGTATTATTGAATTAAAAGTCACTTCTAAAAAAAGAGAAGAACTTGATTTTTATTTACATTTTCAAATGAATACGCTTAAACACGCAGTTTCTTTATTTAATGAAATGATTACATGTTTATTAAAACTAGATTATGAAGCAAAAACAAAAGTTCTATTATGTTGTAGTGGAGGTTTAACAACAAGTTACTTTGCTCAAGAAATCAATAAAGCAAGTAAATTACTAAAAAATACAATAGAAGTTAGTGCGGTAGGTTATAACCAGCTCTATCAAATTGGTCAACAATTTGATTTCATTTTCTTAGCACCACAAATTTCTTATTTACATGCACAAGTTCAAAGTATTTTAAAAGATCAGGTTGTTATGAAAATACCTCCACTTGTTTTTGCTCGTTATGATGTAGGAACATTGCTTAAGATGATTGAAAATTCAAAGAGTAAAAAAATAGTGCATGTTCAAGAAAAAGAAAATGACTTAAAGCTAGATATTAAGAATAAACAACAAATAGCTTGTTTAACAATTTTTAAAAATAAAGAACGTATTCATATTGCTTATCGTATTTATGTACAAGGGAAAGTCTTATTTCAAAATGAAACTATTAAATATAAAATTCATATCCAAGATATCTATGATTTATTAGATACACTTATCATTCAATACCAAAAACTTTCTACAATTAGTCTTTCATTGCCAGGAATTGTTGATGCAGGAAAGGTTACTTCAACTTATATAAGTGGTGTTGAAAATGAAAACATTGAAGAAAAATTGAAACAATGCTATAAGCAATCAATAAAATTATATAATGATATAAATACAGCAGCAGTTGGATATTATGCAACACATTTTGAAAATAAGAATCTTTTTTTCTTGTTTCAAGCAATTTCTTTAAAAGCAGGGGCAGGACTCATTATTAATGGTAAATTGATTGAAGGCTTTTGTAATTTAGCAGGAGAAGTTTCATATTTACCTTTAGAACTTTCTAAAAAACAAGAAGAACTTTCTAAAACACCAGAAGGAACATTGGAAATAGTAAGTAAAATTATTCTTACTACAATGTACCTTGTGGCACCTGAAGTGATTGTAATCTTTAGTGAATTATTACCTGATTTTAAAGTATTAGAGGAAAAAATAAAGGAATTGATGCCACAACATCAAATTCCTAAATTAATTAAAGTAAATAATGTGATAGAATATATGTTAATAGGGCAGATGTATTTATGTTTGAAGGAGGTAGATTAAATGTTTACAGATTATCATGTGCATACAGAATTTAGTGATGATTCTGATTATTTAATGGAAGATGTTATTAAAGATGCAATCAAGATGAATATGGATGAAATTTGTTTTACAGATCATGTAGATTATGGTATTAAAAGAGATTTTGATGATCCAAGGGGTATGCTTTATAGAAAAGGTGGACCAGGTGAACCGGAAAAGATGCCACTTGCAAATGTGGATTATCCAAAGTATTTTGAAAAGATAGCATTATTGAAAAAAAAATATCCTGAAATTGTTATTAAACAAGGTATGGAATTTGGTATGCAAATGCATACGATTGATCTTTATCAAAAACTCTTTAATCGATATCCTTTTGATTTTATTATCTTATCTTGTCATCAAGTAGAAGATAAAGAATTTTGGACACAAGATTTTCAAAGAGGAAGAACACAACAAGAATATAATGAACGTTATTATAAGGAAATATTAGATGTGATTAAAAATTATAAAGACTATAGTGTTTTAGGACATCTTGATTTAATTATAAGATATGATGAAAATGGTCCTTATCCTTTTGAAAAAATCAAACCAATGATTCAAGAAATATTAGAAATTGTAATTCATGATGGAAAAGGAATTGAAGTTAATACCTCAAGTCATCGTTATGGTTTAAAAGATTCACAACCATCTAGAGATATTTTAAAGCTTTATAAAGAATTAGGTGGAAAGATTATTACGATTGGTAGTGATAGTCATAAGATAGAACATTTAGGAGCTTATATTGATGAAGCAAAAGAATTATTAAAAGAAATAGGTTTTGATTCTTTTTGTACATTTGAAAAAATGAAACCAATCTTTCATCAACTATAAAAACATTTTGCGAAATAAAAAAACATGTAAATACTTGCGATATAAGAAAGAGTCGTCTATAATGTGAAAGGTTTGGATATTTTTGGAAATTGAAGGAGAAAAAAGTGAAAGAAAATTATGATGTAATCGTTGTTGGTGCAGGTCCAGCAGGAATTATGACATGTTACGAATTATATTTAAAAAATCCTGAATTAGAAGTATTACTTATAGATAAAGGACATGATGTTATGAATAGACATTGTCCTATTAAAGATAAAAAGATCAAACAATGTCCAGTTCATAAAGATCGTGAACCTGGATGTATCCCAGCGTGTTCTATTACTGATGGTTTTGGTGGAGCGGGTGCTTACTCTGATGGTAAATTTAATATTACAAGTGAATTCGGTGGTTGGTTAACTGATTACTTAAGTAATGATGAAGTAGAAGATGTCATTCATTATGTAGATAACCTTTATTTAAAACATGGAGCTACTAAAGAAATTACAGATCCAACAACAGATAAAGTAAAAGAAATTGAACACCGTGGATATGCGGTTGGATTAAAACTTTTAAGAGCAAAAGTAAGACATTTAGGAACAGAAGAAAACTTAAGAATTATGACAGAAATGTCTAATGAATTAAAACAACATATGGATTTACAATTTAAAACATCTGTTCAAGATATTATTGTTGAAGATCATCACGCAACTGGAATTGTTTTAGAAGATGGAAGAACAATTCACGCTAAAAAAGTTGTTTTAGCGCCTGGTAGAGATGGTTCAGCATGGCTTACAAAAGTTTTATCAAATCAAGGATTAAAACTTTATAATAATCAAGTAGATATTGGTGTTCGTGTAGAAACAAGCAATATTGTTATGGAAGAAATTAATAAGAACTTATATGAAGGTAAATTTGTTTACAATACTTCAGTAGGAACAAAAGTAAGAACTTTCTGTTCAAATCCTAGTGGTCATGTTGTTATTGAAAACCATAGTGGAACAATGCTTGCTAATGGTCATGCTTATCATGATCCAAAACTTGGAAGTAAAAATACAAACTTTGCTTTACTTGTATCTCATACATTTAGTGAACCATTCAATGAACCAAATGAATTTGCCCATGAAATTTCAAGATTAGCGAATAAATTATCAAATGGTTCAGTTATTGTTCAAAGATATGGAGATATCAAACGTGGAAGAAGAACAACATATAAGAGATTAAAAGAAGGATATACAGATCCTACTTTACCAGAAGCAGTACCTGGAGACTTAGGACTTGTGTTACCATACAATACGATGAAATCAATTATTGAAATGATTGAAGCATTAGATAATGTTACACCAGGAATTGCGAATGAACATACTTTATTATATGGTGTAGAAGCAAAATTCTATTCAGCAAGACCAAAAGTAAAAGAAGGTTTTGAATCTGAAATTGCTGATTTATATGTTGCTGGTGATGGTGCTGGTCTTACAAGAGGACTTGCTCAAGCTGGTGCAAATGGTATCTTAGTCGCAAGACATATTGTTGAAAATATTAAATAGTAAAAAAGAAAAACATGTTTCAAAAATGAAAACATGTTTTTTTATCTTAATAAATTATTTTAATCGAAGAGATGAAAGTATATTATTTTTTTGAGGACAAAAAAGAATAGAGAAGAGATTCAAAAATAATGAGAACTTGTCCAAAGAAAGCATTTGGAACAAGGTTATCATGGTAAAAAGGATTATAGTGACCGATGATAATAGGTAAAGTGGCATATTGACTTATTTTTGATTTTTCATTACCAGTAAAAGTAATGATATCAATATGATTATTTTTAGCTGTTTTAACGACTTCTTCAAGCCTTGTTGTAATTCCTGAATTAGAGATGACAATGAAAAAGGTTGAGTCTTGAAAATTAACATCTAACATTTCCATATGAACAACACTCATGGCACAAAAGCCATTAAGAGTTAATCTTTGTGAAATGTAATCAGCAATTGGAGCTGAAAATCCCATACCAAAAACAACGATTTTACTATTTTTATGTTTATTTAATAATTGAATAAAATGAGGTAAATAGTTTTCGTATTTTTGAGCAGGAGCATTATTATGAGTGTTGCTAGATAGATGATAAATCATGTCACTATAACCACTAAATTCTAATTTATTACATAAACGATAGATGGCAGAAGTTGATGTAAAATTATCTTTTGCCATTTGTCTAATGGTAATGTTTTTCAATCGTTTTTGATTTTTCTTAATATATTCCAATAAAGAGACTTCTAATTCGTTTAAATCAAATTTATCTTTTAAATGATCAATATTCATAAGTTTCACCTCGCAATAATTATGTCATAGAAAAAATAAAGGAGCAAGAAAAATGGCAAAAGCAATGTACGACCCTTGGTCAAAAATCGTTACAAAAAATGGCTATGCAGGAGATGAGGTTATTTCTGCTTTGCAAAAATCAATTAGACGTGCCAAAGAAGAAGATGCATGTATGTTTGCTTATGAAATGTATATTTCTTCACCACAATTATTAGAAAAAATGTGGAGACGTTTACTTACAATTTCAGTAGAAGATATTGGAATGGGAGATCCAATGGCTGCAGTTCTAGTCAATAATCTCTATCAAATGTCTAAAAACTTTGAATATGCAGATGGTGATCAACCAATGTATTTCATTCATGCAATTCGTTACTTATGTAGCTGTCAAAAAGATCGTTCAAGCGATTTATTAAAAAATATTTGTATTAAATCATTTGCAATGGGTAAATTCCCAGAAATTCCTGATGTTGCTTTAGATAAACATACAGTAAGAGGAAAAGCAATGGGACGTGATTCTTTCCATTTCTTACATGAAGCAAGCAAAGTTATTCCACAAATGGAAGTAGATAATGATTATAAAGAACGTTATGCAAAAATTTTAGAAGAATACGATCCAGAAAATGTCGTAGATACAGCCTTTACATTTAATGGTTGGCAATTTTAATAGATAAATTATATTTTGAGGGGAATATAGAATGATAGAAAAATTAGAGAAGGTATTAGAGCCTTTTGCGAATAAACTCGCACAACAAAGACACCTACAAGCAATTTCATCAGGAATGATGATGCCACTTGGATTAATCGTTATAGGATCATTATTTTTGATTGTTGCGAATCCACCAATTAATTTAGATTTAGTCGATTTACATACAGGAAACATCTTTTTAAAAGCTTTAATAGGTTGGAAACAATTTGCGGTTGCTAACTATGATGTACTTACATTACCATATAATTACACAATGGGATTGGTTGGCTTAATTTCTGCTTTTGGTATTGCTTATTGTTTAGCAGAAAGTTATCAAATGAAATCAGCTGTTTATGGAATTATTGCTATGTGTACTTTCTTAATGGTGTCTGCACCATTAAAAGATGGAGGTATTTCAACAAGTTATTTAGGGGCTGATGGTTTATTTGTTGCCATCATTATTGCTTTAGTTTCAGTAGAAATTTCACGTTTTGTAAGTAGTAAACTTGTTATTTCTTTTCCAGGAAGTGTTCCAAGTGCAGTTACTGATTTTGTAAATAGTTTGTTGCCACTTGCTGCAAACATTATTATCATTTATGGTTTAAATGTGGCTTTAATGGCAGCGACAGGTAAAAACTTACCAGATTTTATTATGTCAATTTTAACACCAGCTATTTCAGGTGTTGATAATATTTGGATGTTTATAGGAATTTATTTATTTTCAAATATTTTATGGTTATTTGGAATTAATGGTTCTTCTATTGTCTTCCCAATTGTTTTTACTTTATGTATCGCAAATACAGGAGCAAATGCAGAACTTGTTAATGCTGGAAAAGATCCAACAGCTTTAATCAACTTACAAATGTTTAGATATGTTTTACTTGGTGGTGCTGGTAATACTTTAGGACTTGTTTTATTAATGTGTAAATCAAAATCAAAACATATTCGTTCAATTGGACGTTTAAGTGTTTTACCAGGAATTTGTGGGATTAATGAACCAATTATTTTTGGTACACCAATTGTATTAAATCCAATTTTATCAATTCCATTTTTAATTATGCCATGTATTTCATCAGGTCTTGGATATCTTGTTCAAAGTATGGGACTTGTTTCTTTAGGTTATATTGTTGATCCATCTTTTACACCATTCTTTGCACAAGGGTTCTTATCAGCGTTGGATATTAGAAATGTTATTTTCATGTTCGTATTGATTGCTATTTCTGTGGTTGTATACTATCCATTCTTTAAAGTATATGAAAAAAATACTTTAGCTCACGAAGGTGAATAATCAAGAGGTATAGGCTTTGGCTTATACCTTTTTTATTGAATTTGCCCCTTTCTTCCTATATAATCATAAATAATATGAGGGGGACATATTATGATTATTAGTGGAAAAGAAATTTCAACAAAGATTAAAGATCAACTAAAAGAAGAAGTTGAACAAATAAAAAATAAATATAACCGTTTACCAAAACTTGCTGTTATTTTAGTAGGGGAAAATCAAGCAAGCCAAGTATACGTGAGAAATAAAGAAAGAGGTTGTGCTTATATAGGCATTGATTCTTTAAAAATCACACATGATGCAACTTTTAGTGAAGAAGAACTTTTAAATGAAATCAAACAATTAAATGAAGATGAAACAGTTGATGGAATTTTAGTACAATTACCTTTACCAGATCATATTAATGAAGATAAAGTTTTAGAAGCCATTGATCCATCAAAAGATGTAGATGGTTTTCATCCAGAAAATGTGGCTAAGTTATTTTTAGGACAAAGAAGCTTAGTACCATGTACACCTAAAGGAATGATGGTTTTATTAGATGAAATCAACTATGATTTGACAGGAAAAGAAGTTGTTGTTGTGGGAAGAAGTAACATTGTAGGAAAACCAGTAGCGCTTTTATGCTTACAAAAAAATGCTACTGTGACAATCGCTCATAGTAAAACAAAAAATTTAAAAGAAGTTTGTCAAAGAGCAGATGTTTTAATTGCAGCAGTAGGTAGAGCTAAAATGATCAATAGTGACTATGTTAAAGAAGGCGCTGTTGTTTTAGATGTTGGTATTAATCGTGATGAAAACAATAAACTTTGTGGAGATGTCGATTTTGAAGATGTAAAAGATAAAGTTTATGCAATCACTCCTGTTCCAGGAGGAATTGGACCAATGACGATTACAATGTTATTACAAAATACTTTAGAAGCATTTTATCATCATCAAGGAGAATAATTATGGATTATCAATTAAATGATATTGTAGAAATGAAGAAACAACATCCATGTAAAAAATCAAATCAATGGAAGATTGTAAGAATGGGTGCTGATATTAAAATTAAATGTTTAGGATGTAATGCCATTGTTATGTTTTCTAGACGTGATTTTGAAAAACGTTTAAAAAAAGTTGTAGAACATGTAGAGTAGTATTTATGAAATTTCATAAATACTCTTTTTTTTAGGAATATTAAGAGCTTGATGATATAGTCATTTTTATGTAATAATTTGAATGATAAAAATGAAAGGGAAGAACTTGAAATGGTTCTTTTTGGAAGAAAAAATGGAAATAATTAAATATGAACCAAAATATAAACAACAAGTACAAAATGTATGTATTTCTCAATCAACATCTAGATATAAAGATGATAATGCTAAAAAGGCAACATTAGCTTTATATTGTGATCCTTATATTGATAAAGAAATATGCTTAATACTTAAAAATGATTTAGATGAGGTGTGTGGTTATATTTTATGTGCCAAGGATTTAAAGGCTTATGAAAAAAATGCATATCCTTATTATTTGACTTTAAAAGAATTAGATGAAGTAAAGGCAGAAAGATTTCCTACTTCTAATCGTGAAATGGAACGTTTTTATCCTGAATATCCAGCACATATTCATATTGATATATTAGAAGAATATACAGGTAATGGAGTGGGTTCAAAATTAATGCAAGCTTTATTTGAAGTTTTAAAAGAGGAAAAAGTACCTGGTATATGTGTTTTAGTTGATACAAATAATAAACGTGCGGTTAGATTTTATGAAAAAATGGGATTTAAAGCATTTGAAGAAAATCCAGGCATTATGTTATGTAAGTTAGATTAATATAATAAATGAAAAAACCTGCCAAGCAGGCTTTTTTAATCTTGAATAAGATCAAGTTTTTCTAAAGCATAAGCAATACCATCATCTTCAATATCTTTTGTCACAAAATAAGCAATATCTTTCATAGCTTGTACACCATTAGCCATAACAATAGAATGTTTAACATAACGTAACATACTTTCATCATTGAAAGAATCTCCAAAGACATAACAATGATCTAAATCGCTTTTAAAATCATCTGCAACAGTTTGAATACCTGTAGCTTTTGAGTGATTCTTTGGTACGATTTCCCACATTTCTTCACTACGTTCAATAATATCGAAATCTTGAGAAATATTATTTCTAAAGGCTTGAATATCATGATCAAACCAAATAGTAAATTTATCAAAGGAAAGATTTGGATCTTCACTTGTTGAAACATTGAAACCATTATTTGTATATCTTTCTTGAATTCCTTGAACAAAAGAATTTTTAATATGGGTATTAAAATAAACATGATCTTTTGATTCTAAAACAGCATCAATTTCATATTTTTTTATAAGAGATGCAATTTCTTTACATCTTTCTTTAGATAATTGATGATGATAGATTATTTGGTCATGATAAGTGATATATGTTCCACATCCACAAATATAACCATCAGGATTTAAATCATGAATCTCTTGATCGATTGTAGAAATCGGTCTACCTGTATTAATAAAAATGAGATGTCCATTTTCTTTAGCTTTTTTTAAAGCTTCTTTAGCGCTTTGAGGAACAGTATGAGTTTTTTCACTCAATAATGTACCATCAATATCAAAAAATAATAATTTTCTATCTTTCATTTTTTTTACTCCTTCGTAAGTATTATAACGAATAATCGAAAAAAAGGGTATTTTGTTTCTCGCTCTTTATAAAAAATTATGATAGAATGAACCAATAAAAAGGAATGATGATATGAGTTTAATAATAATTTTATTTATTGTAATGTTAGTAATCTTTAGTATTTTATGGGGAAATCGTACTTTTTCAGTAAAAACCTTAAATCAAATGATTTATCACATGGTGGTTCCATGTGATGGAACAGATGAAGGTATTTTTAAAGATTGGTTTTTAAATTGTGCCCCCCCAGCATTTTTAACAACTTTAATAGGAGTATTTTTATTATATAAAACACCACTTGTTTTTTTATTTGATTATCAAGGTATTTGTATTACTGTTTTAATTCTTGGAACATTACTTTACGCATTAATTAATTATCAAATTATTACGTATGTTTTTGATATGGTTAGAACATCTAAACTTTATGAAGAACATTATGTAGATCCTCAAAATGTTGAATTAGAATTTAAAGAAAAAAGAAATTTAATTCATATTTATTTAGAATCTGTAGAAAATACGTATCTTTCTAAAGAAGATGGAGGACAAGAAGAAAATAATTATATTAAAGAATTAGGTAAGCTTGCAAAAGAAAATATTAATTTTTCACACTCGAATAAAATAGGGGGTTCTTATACTATTGAAGGAACACAATGGACTATTGCTTCAATGGTTGCACAAGAAGCTGGAATTCCACTTTTATTTCCACTTTCTAAAGATAAATATGATGAAAATTCTTCATTTTTATCAGGATGTTATACACTTGGTGAAATATTAGAAAAACAAGGTTATCAAAATCGAATTTTAATGGGATCAGATGCAAACTTTGGTTGTACCTCTAATTTTTATAAACAACATGGAAATTTTAAAATAGAAGATACGACTTCTTTAAAGAAAGATGGAAGACTTCCTCAAGATTATCATGTTTTTTGGGGCTTTGAAGATAAAAAAGTCTTTGAATTTGCGAAAGAAGATTTAACAGAAATGTCTAAAAGTAATCAACCATTTTTTATGGAGCTTGTGACAATTGATACCCATACACCAGATGGGTATATTTGTGACGAGTGTAAACATGAATATGATAGTCAATACGCTAATGTTATTAGTTGTCAATCAAGACAAGTGGAAGCTTTTGTAAGATGGTGTCAAAAACAAGAATGGTATGAAAATACAACAATTGTTATTACAGGCGATCATAAAAGTATGTCTGAAAAATTCTTTAAGCACTTAGATAAAAACTATTTACGTACCCCTTATAATTGTTTTATTAATAGTGCAATTGAACCTCTTCAACCTAAAAATAGAAAATTTGCTATCTTTGATTTTTATCCAACAATTCTTGCGAGTTTAGGAGTCAAGATCAAAGGTGAACATCTAGGATTAGGAACAAACTTATTTAGTGATGAAAAAACACTTTTAGAAAAATATGGGGTAAAGAAAATTAATAGTGAAGTCACTAAATACTCTCGATTTTATCGTAAAATATTAATTAATAAACAAAAGAACGTGTAATTTGCACGTTCTTTTAAGATTGAAAATATTTTTTCATTTCTTCCTTTTCTACGCTGGATAAATCTAATAAGTCCATCGCTTTATCTAATGGTATTGCCATTTTTTTCATTAAATTTTTAATCGATGTAATTCTTTCTAATTTTTGTCCTTGTTCAAGTCCTTGTTCCAATCCCATAGAATGTCCTTTTTCTATATTCTCTCTCGCTATCATTTCTCCTAAATTACACATCTTTTCAACCTCCTTCTCTATTTCTTTAA
>OLOD01000225.1_pt1 | contig 45447 bp, 47 predicted proteins | sample 1671921 | NCBI WGS metagenome assembly OLOD01 (sample SAMEA3136626, study PRJEB25190) | human gut metagenome | biome: human gut; feature: human-associated habitat; material: faeces | place: Austria | collected 2013
ATATAATTTTTCCTCCTATTATTATATAGACAATTTTTTGATGTTTTTCTTTTTATTTTAGTAAAAAAATAACGAAATAAAAATTTCGTTATATTAAATAAATGATAAATGCAATTAAAAAACCACAAAGAACATCGCTTATAAAATGAACAGCACAAATAATTCTTGATAACCCTACAATACATGCAATAATTAAAGCAATGACTCCTAAATAAATATTAATATTTAATAAGGCAAAAGCAATTGCAAAAGCACATACAGTATGACGACTAGGAAATGATTCTCCAGTTTTATGACCTACAAGTGGTTCAATATTAAATGTTATACATGGACGTGGACGATCATAGAGTTTTCTAATGATTGTTACAATTAAAAAAGAACTTAATGGTTTAATAATTGTTATTAATAATTTTGATGAATGATTGATAAATAATATTAAAAGTGTTAGTGCGTAAAGTATTGCAGTAAGATAAGGTGTTGTCTTAGCAAGTACAACACATATTTTATCTAAATGATGTTGACGGATGAAATTGAGATTATTTTGATAAAATTTTTCCATTATTTTAAGATAAAAACTGTTTCTCCTTTATTAAGTGTCAATATTTTTCTTTCAATTCTTGGATGTGAATATGTTTTTCTAACATAGTTTAAAAGAATAGAAGAAGAATATCCATGAATCACAGTGACCTCTTTAACAATAGAAGTTCCTTTTAAAAAATGATCTAGTTTTACTTTTGCTTCACTTTGACTACATCCGTGTAAGTCTATAGTTGATAACATGAAATCACCTCTTTGATATTATAAAATAATTCTAAATGAAAAAAAATGACAAAACGAAAATATTGCTTTTATGGGTATTTTTCATTACAATAAAGAGGTAAAAAAAGAGGAGTGAAAAAGATGGCATTAACAGCAGGTATTGTAGGATTACCAAATGTAGGTAAATCAACATTATTTAACGCAATTACAAATGCACAAGTAGAAGCAGCAAACTATCCGTTTGCGACAATTGATCCAAATGTAGGTGTCGTAGAAGTACCAGACTATCGTTTAGATAAATTAACAGAAATGATTGAACCTAAAAAAACAGTTCCAACAACTTTCGAATTTACGGATATTGCAGGTCTTGTAAGAGGTGCAAGTAGAGGAGAAGGATTAGGTAATAAATTCTTAGGAAATATCAGAGAAACAGATGCAATTTGTGAAGTTGTAAGATGTTTTAGAGATAAGGATGTTACACATGTTGATGGTGATGTAGATCCTATTAGAGATATTGAAACAATTAATTTAGAATTGATCATGGCTGATTTAGAAACAGTTGAAAAACGTATTGGACGTTTAGAAAAGAAAGCTAAATCAGGAGATAAAGATGCTAAAGCTGAAATGAATGTTTTAAATAAATTAAAACCAGCATTAGAAGCTAATAAACCAGCAAGAAGTATTGAATTTGATAAAGAAGAAATGTTAATTGTAAAACAATATACTTTACTTACAATGAAACCATTAATCTATGTAGCTAATTTAGGTGAAGAAGATTTAGAAGATCCAATGCAAAATCCATATTATGTTCAAGTTTTAGAATTTGCGAAAGAAGAAGGAAGCGATGTTGTTCCTATTTGTGCAAAGATTGAAGCTGAATTAGTAGGAATGGATAAAGAAGAAAAAGATATGTTTATGCAAGATCTTGGTATTGAAGAAAGTGGTCTTGATAAATTAATTAAAGAAGCTTATAGCTTATTAGGTCTTAGAACTTATTTTACAGCTGGAGTACAAGAAGTAAGAGCATGGACATTTAAAGAAGGAATGACTGCTCCAGAAATGGCAGGAATTATTCATAGTGACTTCCAAAGAGGTTTTATTAAAGCAGAAACTTATAGTTTTGATGATTTAGTAAAATATGGTAGTGAACAAGCTTTAAAAGAAGCTGGAAAAATTAGACAAGAAGGTAAACAATATGTAGGTCAAGATGGAGACATCATGTTGTTTAAATTTAATGTGTAATGAAAAAAGCAATTAGATATATTTTACTGACTGTCTGTGTTTGTGTATTTTGTTATTCGGCTTATAATTTAGTTAATATTTATTTGAATTATAAAAAAATAGATGATGATTATGGTGAAATTGCTAAAGATTATACAAAAGAAACTGATCCTGAAGAAAAAGAAAGTTACTTACAAATTAATTGGGATGAGCTTTTACAAAGAAATAAAGATGTAAAAGCATGGATTCAAATTCCAAATACGAATGTTAATTATCCTGTTTTACAAGGTGAAACAAATGATACTTATATTCATAGCGATATAGATCATAAAAAATTAAATGCAGGAAGTATTTTTGTAGCAAGTGAAAATGAAGATCCATTTAATGATTTTAATACAGTTATTTATGGACATAACATGAAAAATGGTTCAATGTTTAATAATATTAAATCATATACAGACCAAAGCTTTGCTAAAAAACATCCTTATATTTATATCTATTTACCAGATGGGACAGTAAGCCAATATAAAGTAGTTGTAGGACATATTATTTCTGAATCAAGTGTTTTATATAATACACATATTGTTGATACAGCTTCATTTGTACAAGAAATGGTTAAAACATCTTCTATTAATGTAGATTTTGATCAATCTCAAGTACAATCAGTGATTACTTTATCAACATGTACTTCTGCAGGAAGTGAAAGTGGTAAAAGAAATGTTGTACATGCAATTTTACAAAGAAAAGGAATTGATCCTGTAAATGAAAAGATGGAGAACTAGAGTTAAATCTAGTTCTTTTTGTTGTTTTATGTCTTTTAGCTTGAATTGAATAAGTAATCTTTATGTGCTAAAATGTTTTCTGTTAAGAGGGTGTTTTAATGGCTAAAAAAAAGAAAAGAAGTTTTATGTCTAAATTGTTTTCAAGACGTATTTTATTGTTAATACAATTTATTGTTTCAATCATCTTTTTAGGATGCATTTATATATTAAAAATGTTACCATTTAAGTATTTTATTGCGCTTGTAGTTGTTATTTTTCTATTATGGCTTTTAAGTTCAATATTAATTAAATCAGGTATTAGAAAGAAAAAGAGAGAAAATAAATATACAAGATTAGTTTTTGGAAAACTTTTATCATTAGCTTTAAGTATTGCTTTAGGATTTGTTTCAGTAATGGCATTTAAAGGAAATAGTTTTTTATCTAATATTACAGGTTCTTTTACACAAACAAGAGTTATTTGTATGTATGTTAAAAAAGATAGTATTTATCAAAGTTTAAGTGATATAGAGGATAATACAGAAATTGGAATTGCTTCTGAAAAGGGATCAAAGAATATTACATCGGCTATTGCTGAAATTGAAGATAAAACAAAAAAAGAATTTCAAACAAAAGATTATAAAGATTATTCTTCATTAGGTGATGCTATTATGGATGAAGATGTTGATGTCATTGTTGCTGATAATGCTTATATGGCTTTATTGGAGGCTAATCATGAAGGAATTTCTGAAAATTTAAAAAGTTTATATAAAGTAGAGATTCAAGAAAAATTGAATTCAGTGACACAAGAAACAAATGTGACTAAAAATCCATTTATTGTTTATATGACAGGTATAGATACTTATGGTACTGTTTCAGCAATTTCAAGAGCTGATGTTAATTTGGCAGTATGTGTTTCACCAATTCAAAAACAAATATTAATTGTTTCTATTCCTAGAGATACACAAGTTAATTTGCATAAAAATGGTAAAATGGATAAATTAACCCATTCAGCAATGTATGGAATTAATGAAACGATTTCTACAATAGAAGATTTCTTAGATTTAAAAGTGAATTATTATGCTAAAACAAATTTCAGTGGAATTACAAATATTATTGATGCTTTAGGTGGTGTTACTATTGATTCACCATATGATTTTACAACCTTACATGGACATTATCATATTAAAAAAGGAATTAATGAAATGAATGGTGATAAAGCATTATGCTTTGTTAGAGAAAGATATTCTTTACCTAGAGGAGATTTTGATCGAGGAAGAAATCAACAAAGATTACTTAAAGCAATGATCAATAAAGCAATATCTCCTAAGATTATTACAAATTATTCAAATATTTTACAAGCTGTAGAAGGATGCTTTGAAACAAATATGTCATCAGAAGATATAAAATCACTTGTTCAAATGCAATTAGATGATATGGCTAAATGGAAAATGTATAATGTTCAACTTACAGGAGAATCAGAAATTTCATATAAGACTTATTCTATGAAAGGTAAAAAGTGTGATACTATTAAACCAAATAAAAAGTCTTTAAATGGTATTATTACAGTTATTAATAAAATAGAAGCAGGTAAAAGAATTACTGATCAAGATATAAAAGGATTACAAGGTGCATAAACCTTGTAATTTTTTTGTTATAATGATATAGGTGATCATCATGAATATAGAAATAATAATGTTATTTTTACTCGTAATCGTTTTACTGATTTTTTTATTGCCACGTACTGAAGAAGATGGAAAAGAAAGAGCAGGTAAAGAAGGAGAGATACTTGCTGGTAAAATGATTCAACAATATCTCAATGAACAAGATATTCTCTTTAATAATGTAGAAATTGTTGTTCATGGAAGAGAAACAGAATTAGATTATGTTGTTATCAATAAAAATGGTGTCTTTATTTTTGAAGTAAAGAACTATAGTGGCGAACTTGAAGGAAATGAAGATGATGAATATTGGAATAAGTATAAAATAAGTAGTGGAAATAATGAATATGTAAAAGAAGTGAGAAATCCTATTAAACAATTAAAAAGAGAAATTTATTTATTAAAAGAATATTTGAAGTATTATGGTATTGATTTATGGATAAATGGTTATGTATTATTTGTCAATATGAATAGTCCAATAGATAGTGATTATACGATTAACAATGAAAGGGAATTAAATAGTATATTACATACACGTGGTGGACAAACGCTTAATAAAAAACAAATAGAAAAGATTGTAAATATATTAAAATAAAAAGATATCCTACAAGATATCTTTTTATCATTGAGATACTTTATATAAAACAAGTGCCAAGATTGCTGTTAAGATATCAGCAATTGTTTGACTACAAATAATGCCATAATAACCAAATATATGAGATAAAACAATAATACAAATAACAAAAACAACTCCTTGTCTTCCTATAGAAAGTAATAAAGCAGGAAGTGCTTTACCCTCTGATTGAAATAAAGTTGTAAAAACTAAAATAATGCCTACACAAGGAGAAGATAAAAGTAGAAATCTTAACATTAAAGTTCCTGATTGAATAATTGTAGAATCATTCATAAAGATTTTAATAAATGATGGTGTAAATAAAGCTAAAGTAATAGATGTACATAAAGCAAAAATAATTTCTACCAGCAAATCAAATTTAATAATCTCTTTTAAACGTTTTGTATTTTTAGCACCATAATTATAACCAATTAAAGGTTGTGCACCAAAAGCAAAACCAATCATGACAAGTAAAACAATCATATTGATTTTTAATACAATTCCCATGGCTGCTACTTTATCATTTCCAAAGGCTACTAAGTAATTGTTTGTTATAGCCATTGCAAAGCTAGACATTAAATTTGTAATAGAAGCAGGAATACCAATTGTAAAAATAGAAATGAGTTCATCTTTGGTAATATGTGTATATTTTAAAGAAATAGACAGTTTTTTACTTTTCTTTAAAGTAAGATAAATAAAAACAAGGTCTGATGCAAAATAACCAATAATAGTAGCAATGGCTGCACCTCCAGCTCCCATGTTTAAATAAAGAATAAAAATAGGATCTAAAATCATATTAACAATTGAACCGGTAATTGTTCCAATCATGGATTCTGTAGCCAATCCTTCTGTTCTCATGAGATTACTAGGTGTCAAGGAAACAATAATCAAAGTAGCACCTAGTGCCATGTAAGTATAATATTGACTGGCATAAGGAAGCGTTGCTTGATTTGTTCCAAGCAGTGTTAAAATCGGTTTTCTAGCAATCATCATAATAATTGAAACAATAAGTCCACAAACAATAGCTCCATAGAAACAAAACCCACTGACATTTTTTCCTTCTTCATCTTGTTTTTGTCCAAACAAACGAGAAATAACAGAACTTCCTCCAATGCCAAAGATATCTCCTAAAGCAATCATTAAGGTAAAGATTGGGGTACATAGAGAAACACCGGCAACAAGGTTTGTATTTTGTGTTTGTGCCACAAAAAATGTATCAACCATATTATAGACTAAAGAAATAACCATGCTTAATACAACAGGTAAAGCAAGTTTAAAATAAGCTTTAGATATGGGCGCTTTTTCAAATAAATCATTATTATTCATATAAATACCTCTCTTTCTAGGGAAGTATAACAAAATGATTTGTCAATTATTGTGACATGTGTCACAATAAAGATATGAAAAAGATTTATGATAAAAATTTAATAAATAAAGTAAAAGAAGAATACAAAATAGGAAATTATTTTTCTAAGGAATATGAATTTATAGTGATTGAATATGAAGAAGGTGAAACAATTATTAATCCTTTAGAAAAAACACAATATATTCAATTTGTATTAGAAGGGACATTATTGATTTCTTTTATTGATCAAGAAGGCAGACAAACAATTGTTTCTCAAAGTGAAGAATTATGTATTTTAGGAGATATGGAATTTGTTGATGACTTAAAACCAATGTTTTTTGCAGAAGCAAAAACAAAAGTCAAAACTTTAGCACTTTCTTTGAAAGAGTATAAAAAAAATCTTAATCAAGATCTCCAATTTTTACATACACTTTTAAACTCAATTGCTTCTAAATTAAAATAATCTTCAACCAATCAATTTGTTTATCAAAGTGTTGAAGAACGTTTTCTACATTATATGCATTATTATTGTGAGGATTCATTAAAAAGTATTGAAGAAGCAATAAACTATCTTCACTGTAGTCGAAGACAACTACAAAGAATATTAAAAAAGCTTTGTGATGAGAATATACTGATTAAAGAAGGAAAAGGAAAGTATAAAATAAAGGGATGAAATTTTTCATCCCTTTAAAATTATGCATTTAACATTTTGTTGGCAAGTTTTTTAGCAACAACGACTAATAAAACAGCAACTGCAGCAAGAATAGCTGAACCAATGAATCCCATTACGTAAGATCCAGTAGCATCAAAGAAACTTGCTGAAATCTTAGGACCAACGAAAGCACCAATACCATAACCAATAAAGATTAAACCATAGTTTCTATTATAATATTTAGAACCAAAGATTGTTTTAACCATTGGAGCGAAAACAACAAGTAATCCACCAAATGAGAAACCAACTAAAGCAATACATACAACAAAGTATGCAAATGAATGAGCAATTGTTAACATAATCATTGAAATACCATTTAAGATTAAGACAAGAATTAAAGAATTCCATCCTTTTAATTTATCATAAATAACACCAAATGATAAACGACCAAACATATTAAATAAAGTCATTAAACTTACACATAAAGCAGCATCCATAGCTGATAAACCAATTTGAGTTTGAGCAATTGGTGATGTTGCAGAAACCATCATAGTTCCAGCAGCATTAGCGAAAATAAACATTACTAATAATACCCAGAAGATTGGAGTTTTAACCATTTGAGGAATATTGTAATCTTTTGTATGTAATTCTTTGCTTTGTTGTGCACTTGGTACCCAACCTTCAGGAGTCCATCCATCAGGACAAGGAACGATCATCCAAGCAACAGCTCCAACACCGATTAAGAAAACAACACCTAAAATTTTACAAGCCATTGGTGCTCCAAAATTATCAATTAACATTTGAGCGATAGGTGACATAATGAAAGGTCCACAAGCAGCTCCAGCTTGAACTAAACCAGAGATAGAACCACTTTTATCTGGGAACCATTTTAATGCTGTTGGTAAACATGCAGGATAAATTGTTCCAGCACCAGCACCAGCAATGACACCATAAGCAATATATAAGAATGGAATAGATGAAGCAAAACCAGTTAAGATCCATCCTCCAGCAAATAAAACTAAACCAATATAAATAGCAACTCTTGGTTGTAATTTTTCAGCTAAAATACCACCAAGGAAACCTACTGCACAGTAGATAAACATATAAATTGTGTATGCCATTGAAAAATCTGAATTACTCCATCCAAATTGATTACAAAATGGCAAACAGAATAAACTAAAGAATGCAGTGGCAGAAGTGAATAAACTTTGAATCCAAACCCCTGCAAAGACACGCCAACGTGTTGCTTTTGTAATTTTCATATTCTCTTTTCTCCCTTATTATTGTAAAGTACCTAAATCAAGTGGTACACCTTGTCCATTGAATTTACCAGCTTCTCTACTAGTTCCTAACCAATAAACCATACTTGCAATATCTTCTACTTCAAGGAATGGTACACCAGCATACATTTCTTCAACAGATTTGAAATCTTTACCAGTTAAATCATTAATGAATTTAACATAATCCATTGTTTCACACATTGGAGTTTTAACTTTAGTAGGACATAAAGCATTAACAATAATTCCTTTAGAACCCACTTCTTTAGCAAGAGTTTTAGTTAATCCTAAAATACCCCATTTACTCATACAATAAGTAGCTAATTGAGGAGTACCATATAAACCAGAAGTTGATGAAATATTAATAATACGACCAAATCCTTGTTTTAACATATATTGAGCAGCATATTTATCAGTACGCCAAGTACCAATTAAGTTAATATCCATTACTTTTTCAACTTGTTCATCAGTTAATTCCCAAGTATAACCGAAGTTAATAACACCAGCATTAGCAATAACAACATCTAAACGACCAAATGTTTCCCATGCAGCTGCAAATAATGCTTCCATATCTTCAGTAGAAGTAATGTTTGCTTTTTTAGCTAAAACTTTTGCTCCTTTAGCTTCACAATTTGCAATTGTTTCTTTAAATGCTTCATGAGATGGATCTAACATATCAGCTAAAACAACATTAAAACCATTTTCAGCATATTTGTAAGCATGAGCACGACCTTGTCCCATTGCTCCACCTGTGATAAGAACAACTTTTTTTTCTTCCATAATTTTTCTCTCCCTTTGTTATTTATTTAACATCACATGTTATTTTTTTAACAAAGTCATTTTAAACTCTCAAACAATTTGAGAGTCAATAGGGTAAAATGAAGTCAAAATCAGTAAAAAAATAAAGAAATATGTTATAATAAGGCGAAAACTTTAAAACTATTTGAAGGTTGGTGGATTATGTACAATACATATACAATTGGAGAATTAGCAAAAATACTAGGAATTACCGCTGAAACAATTCGTTATTATGAAAGAAAAGGTATCATTGCGCCTATTCATGATCAAGAAACAGGATATCGTTATTATACGACATGGGATTTACATATGTTGATTCGAGCACGTTGTTATCTTGGATTTGGTCTGTCTATTGAAGAGACTGCAGGTATCTTACAAAGTAAATCTTTAGAAGAAATTGATGATTTGTTAGAAAAACAAGAACAAATCATAGAAAAAAATATTATTTATCAAATGAATTTATTAAAAAGATTACGTACCAATAGAAAGCTTATTAGTCGTAGTGAAAATTTAAATTTTACTTTACAAAAAAGACCAGGAATTTATCGAATAGATACTCAAAAATGTTATACGATTGATTTAAAGAAAGAAGAACGTGAAGAACTTAAAGAATTTTGTCAAAAAATTCCTTTTGTTTTTTCTACAGCAGTGTTTCCTAAAGAACATATAGAAAATGAAAATAAAGAATTTTATTATGGAATAGGTGTTGAAGAAGAATTTGCAGGAGTATTAGATCTTAAAGAAAGTGAATATGTTCATTATTATCCTGAACAATTATGTCTTTATATGACGATTTCATCACGTTCAAGTCAAATACTTACTTACGAAGTTTTAAAGCCAGCATTTGAATATATGGAAAAAAATAGTCTTCAACTCGCAGGAGATGTGATTTCTCAGGTTGTTTCGATGTGGAAACCAGAAGAGGAATATTTTAATTATCATAATATTTGGATTCCTATTAAATAAAAAAGCAATTTCGAATGAAATTGCTTTTTATCTTGTTCTTTGTAATGATTTTTTAAGAATTGAATCATCAATAAAACGAATATTTGTTTCTAATACTTTTTGTCCATATGTAAAACGTAATTTTGATTTCTTTGGATAAGAAACTCTTTTAATTTTACGATAATCAAAGATAACACGACCAATTAAAACTTGTCTTTGTCCAAAATAAATAATCCATTGAATCGTAAAATAGAAAGCAATTGAATAAATAGTTAAAGCATTTAATGGTAAATAAACACTATCAACATCTCCATTTAATAAATGAGAAATCATGTAATAAATACAATAAACAAACATAACGAGATAAATAACAGTAAGTATTCCATAAAATACTTTTCCTTGTTTACTGACTCCACAAATCATTGTTTCATCTTTTTTCTTTGTTTTAATAATTGTAGCTACGAAGTTAACAATAAGGTAAGTAAACCAAACTAAAACAACAGCTACTAAAATAGGCACTAAATATTTTAAATCTCCCATAAAAGACGCTCCTTTGAATAATTACCTTATTATTATACAAGAAAAAACAAAAATAGTATAGTGTTAAAAAATCTAATCATTAAAACAATATGTTATAATAAATGAAAAAGGAGAATAAAATGGAAATTACAAAAGAAATATTAGAAAGTATTTTAGATGCTTATAGTTATGAAGTTGTTTTTGTTGATCGTCAACATATTGTTCGATATATGAATAAAACAGCTAAAGAAAGATATGGAAATCGTGTACAAATCAATCAAAGTTTATTTAATTGTCATAATGAAAATTCTAAAATTAAAATAGAAGAATTTTTAAAACGAGCTGATGCTGGTGAAGATGAGATGTTTGAAACATATAATAAAAAAACAGGAGAAAGAGAATTCTTTGTTCCTGTTCGTAATCATGATAAACAAGTGATTGGTTATTTTGAAAGACATGAAATGCCATGGGATGAAAGTAATCCAGAAATACCTGTAACTGAATATTGGAAACATAGAAGATAGCTTGCTATCTTCTTAATAGTTTCTAGCATAATATTCATCAAAAGTAAGACCACTTTTTTCTATTTTTTGAGCAAGTTCTTTTCCTACATAGCGAATATGCCATGCTTCATAGCTATAGCCTGTTAAATTTTCTGTATCTTTAGGATAACGTAAGATAAAACCATAATGACTTAATTGACTTAAAAACCAAGTATATTGAGGATGTTTTTCTACTTCTTCGAATTTATATTGATCTAAAGCAATATCCAAACCTAAACCTGTTGTATGTTCACTATGTCCAGGACGTGAACAAGTTTCATCAGCTCTTTCTACACTATAAGTTTCTACCATATGATTATAAATTTCTTTTTGCCATGCAGTTGAACGATAACCAGAAGCTACATATAATTCAAACCCTTTATTGGCACAAGCTTTTTTTAAAGCTTGAAAATCATCATAAACGACTTTTCTAGCAGTATGTTTACTATAAGGACTTCCATAAGTTCCTGCATTGGTATTGATTTCAACAAGATCACTAGGCTCATAGTTTTCATCTAATTGATAATATTTATTAACAATTGTATTTAAATCATTAGGATGTTCTTGTTTAATGATTTTTCCATAAAAATCAAAATCACGGTTCATATTTACAAGAGTAATGACTTCCTCTTGACTTAGATCTTGATGTTGTTTTTGATAATAATCATAACGTTTTTTATTTTCTTGATGATAATAACTTATAACAGGTGTTTTTTTCTTTGTTGTTTTTACTTTTTTTGTATTATTTTTAGGATAGAAAAAAACAATACCAGTAATGATACATATAATAAGGAATAATAAACAAATTTTCTTTTTCATATAAACCTCACATTTCTATTTTAATACCATCATTATTGATGACTTGTTTGACATAGTTTTTAAATTCTTTAACAATATTATTTTGATCTTTTAAAATATTATGTTGACTTGCTAGTGAAGCAGTATAGTCTTTAAGAGGATAGATAGTCACAACATCATTATTATAATGATTAACGAGTGGGATATATTGAATATTTTCAATACTGATTTCATTTTCTTTTTTCACAAAATCTAAACAAACCATTCCTTCTAATTGATTATAAACATCTTTCATTGTACTTAAAAAATTACCTAAAGAATAAATAATAAGTGTATTATTTATCTTTTCAATAGGTTGAATGAGATGAGGATGGTTTCCAATTACAACATCTACTCCCAAATCAGCAAAATATTGAGCATATTCTTGTTGTAAAGAAGATAATTCACTATGTCCTTCTTTACCCCAATGAACAGCTACAATGACTACATCACTTTGTGCCTTAGCTTTGGTTACATCTTCTTTAATTTGTTCCTTATCTAATTGACCTAATATATAAGGATAAGTCTTTAATTGTTTTTGAATAGATTTATAATTTTTAGTTTCATTAACACCAAAAGTATAAGCTAAAAAACTAAAGCGAATACCATTTCTTTCAATAACTCTGATAGTTTGACGATCCTCTTGATTTTCATATAAACCAGAAAATAAAATATCAGGGTGTTGTTTCCAAATGTGAGCAGAAGACATTAAAGCATCTTTTCCCAAGTCCATAGAGTGATTTGTCGCACTAGAGACCATATTAAAGCCTGTATCTTGTAAATCATCAATTAAAGATTCTGGGGAATTAAAATTAGGATAGCCTTTAATCCCATAAGAATCACCAGCAATTAAAGTTTCTTGATTAATGTAAGCTAAATCATGACTAGAAATATAGTTTTTTACATGTTGATAACAAGGTTTAAAATTATATGTTGTATTATTTCCTTGTTTGAGAGCATATTGATAAACATTTTCATGGATCATATTATCACCTACAGCTACGAAAGAGACTGTAGGATATGATGGTTCTTTTTTAGTTTTTTTATGTACTGTTCGAGGTTGAATAGGGGTAGAAAAATAAGAAAAAATAAAATAAAAAAGTAAGCATATTGTGATTAAGGAAATAATTGAAATAAATAATATTTTTTTCTTATTGGTTGTCTTCATATGTTTTCTATCCTTTCTTTTTAATTATAAATATATTATTATTAATTTAATAAAAAATAAACATTTTGGAGAGAAAAAATGAAAAATAGTGAAACAAGTGAACAATATGAAATAGAATATCAAAATGTAGATTACTATGGAGAATATAAATATGCTGATTTATTATCAAAACTTTCTAATCTTGCGACTAAAAATGCAATAGAAATAGGTTTGTGGAATGAATCATTTAATGGGAAATATGGATGGGTTTTAGTTAAACAAACAGTTAAATTAATAAGACCACTTATAGTAGGAGAAAACTTAACAGTTTCTACACGTGCAAAAGGAGAAAGAAAAATTCAATACTTTAGAACATATGATTTAAAAGTCAATAATGAAGTAGTTGGTGGCGTTTATTCAATTTGGACACTTATTGATATTGAAAAAAGAAGAATAGTAAGACCACAAAAAGTGGGTATCACGATTCCTGAATGTGAAGAATATAATAGCTTTGTTGAAAAATATGAACCGCTATTAGAATTAGATACTCATAAAGTGACTTCGAGACATGTTTTATATAGTGACATTGATTTGAATAAACATATGAATAATGCAAGATATCTTGAATGGGTCATGGATTTAATTCCTCAAGAAGTATTAGAAAAATATTTTATTGGAGAAATGACAATGCATTATCAAAAAGAAATTGCTCCTGAGAGCAATGTGGATTTATATTATGGACAAGAGAATGATTGTTTTAAAGTTGAGTTTAAAATTGAAGAACAAACACATTTTACTATAACAGGACGATATAGTAAAAAAGCTTATGATTGATTGCTTTCATAAGCTTTTATAATATCTTGAAAGGTAACAAGATGAATAGATGGATTGGTTTTAGCGTATTCTAAACAATAAGATGTATAGCCTGTTTTAGAAAATAAATAGATAAATTTATTTGGAAAAGAGAAAAGCTCACTTCTAAAAATTGCTTTTTCTAAAACTTTTTTATCTATTTCTTCATTTCTCCATTTACATTCACCTAATAAAATTTGATTTTCATCATTATAAGCTAAAATGTCAATTTCTGCTTCTGCTTTGATACGTGGATCATTTCCCCACCATCTTCCTAATTTTAAGAAGAAAAGAGGTAATTCTTCACGGATATTAAGAAGCCATAAGTATTGTTTACATATATCTTCAAATATATAACCCATAAACTCATAAAAATGGGGTTCTATTTTTTCATAAACTTTTTCACCCATTCCAATATTAATTAAAGAAATATTAGGTAAAATAAATTTATACCAGAATTGAAACATGTGATCTTCTAATAAATAAATAGTTTGCTTTTTAGAAGGTTTATAAATAGGATAATCTTTGATAATAATTCCAAGAGAAATAAGTTTTTTTATATAAGTTGTACATAATCCTGTTTCGATTCCTACTTGATTGGATATTTCTGAAAGTTTTGTTGCTCCTGTGGCAATCGCTTGAATAATTGAATTATAGGTTGATGGATCACGACATTCTTGCTTAATTAAATTTGTGGGTTCCTCAAAAAGATAACCATTACTTGATAAAAAGATATCTATAATATTTTGTTTTAATGATTTATTTTCACGAAATAGTGAAATATAAAGAGGAATGCCAGAGGTTAGTCCATAAATAAACGCTTTTTCTTCATAAGAAAATGAGTTGAAGTAATCACAAGTTTCGAAAAAAGAAAAGGGTTTTATTTTGTATTGAGAAGTTCTTCTTCCGTATAATGGACTTTGGTATCCTAAAACTTGCTCTTCCATAAAAGATAGAGAAGAACCACATAATATTAAAAAGAGTTTAGAATCTTCTTTATTTTTATCAATAAGTAATTGTAGGATAGATGAAATCGCAGGATATGTATTTGCAAGGTAAGGATATTCATCTATAACAAAGATAATTCTCTCTTTCTTTGCTTTTTCAAAAACATTTTCTAAAGCTGCTTGAAAAGAATTAAAAGTGATATCATCTAAGCTGCTTTGTAAAATAACTTGACTTAAATTTATTAAATTTTGTTTTTGGGTTGTTTCTAGACCGGTAAAAAATAAAGCTTTTTTGTCTTTGATAAATTCTTGAATTAAGGATGTTTTTCCAATTCTTCGCCTACCATAAATAACGGCAAATTCAAAACGGCTTGAATTATATTGTTCATTAAGTTGTTTTAACTCTGTTTTTCTCCCGATAAACATTTTGAAAGCTCCTCTCAACAAATAGTATAATATAATAAAGTATATTACGATATACTTTATTATATTATACTATTTGTTGAGGAAAATATACAAGAAAAAAGTGGTCATTCCGGACCACTTTCAATATCTACTAATACATTGTAGGAGTTGGCATTGCAGGAGTGGCAGAAGTATCTTTTGCATCAGCGATACCGGCTTCTGTTGTAATAAACAAGGAAGCAATACTACATGCATTTAATAAAGCACTACGTGTTACTTTTGTAGGATCAATAATACCTTTTTCAAACATATCGACCCATTGACCATTTTTAGCATCGAATCCATAATTCTTTTGGGCATTTTTTTGGTTTTCCACAATATCTTCAGCATTATATCCAGCGTTTTCAGCAATTTGTTGAATTGGTGCAAACAATGCTTCCATAACAATATGAATACCTTTTTGAACATCAACATTAACAGCTTTTAAACGAGGTTTAACTTCTTTATAAGCTTCTACTAAAGCAGCTCCACCACCAATAACAATTCCTTCTTCAACAGCAGCTTTTGTAGCGTTTAAAGCATCTTCAATACGTAATTTCTTTTCTTTTAATTCACTTTCAGTTGTTGCGCCAACTTTAATTGTAGCAACACCATTTGATAATTTACCTAAACGTTCTTTTAATTGTTTTTGATCATAAGAAGCAGTTGTTTTAGCTAATTGATTTTCAATGCTTTCAATACGTTGTTTTAAACTATCTGATGGATTATTTCCAGCAATCATTGTTGTATGATCTTTTGTAACAATTACTTTTTTAATTGTTCCTAATTGATCAAGAGTGACATCTTTTAATTCCATCGAAATATCTTTATTAATAAAGGTACTACCAGTTAAAGCAGCAATATCTTGTAATAATTCTTTTTGGTTATCTCCAAATCCAGGAGCTTTTGTTGCGACAACATTGAATGTTCCTCTTAATTTATTTAATACAAGAGTTGAAATAACTTCATTTTCATAATCATCAGCAATTAATAATAATGGTTTATTACTTTGAACGATTTGTTCAAGAATTGGAAGGATTTCTTGTAAATTATTAATTTTATGATTTGTAATAAAGATATAAGGATTTTCCATTTCAACAGTCATTTTATCATGATCTGTGACCATATAAGGAGAAACATATCCTTTATCATATTGCATACCTTCATTGATTTCTAAGACATTGTCAAAACTATTAGATTCATCAACATTAATAATTCCATTTTTACCAACTTTATCCATTGCTGAAGCAATCAATTGACCAATTTCTTCATTACCAGCTGAAATAGTTGCTACTGAAGCAATATCTTGACTTGTTTCAACTTTATGTGAATTTTTCAAAACAACATCAGCAACTTCTTTACCTGCTTTTTCAATACCTTCACGCATTAAAACAGGATTAGCTCCTTTGTCAACAGCCTTTAAACCATTAACAATCATATTTCGCGCTAAAATGGTAGCTGTTGTAGTACCATCACCAGCAACATCATTTGTTTTATTGGCTACTTCATAAACAAGTTTAGCCCCCATATTTTCAAACTTATCTTCAAGTTCTATTTCTTTAGCAATACTTACACCATCATTTGTAATTAATGGAGAACCATATCCTTTATCTAAAACAACATTACGTCCTTTAGGACCTAATGTGACACTTACAGCATCTGCTAAAACATTAACACCTTTTAACATTGATTGACGTGCGTCATTTGAAAATCTTACTTCTTTACTCATAAATATCTGCCCCCTTATTCAAATTTCGCAATAATATCTTTTTCATCAATAACAATATAATCTTGATCGTCTACAGTTACCTTAGTTCCTGAATATTCTTTATAAATGACACGATCATTTTCTTTTAAAGAAGAAGTACATTCATCTCCAACTGCAATAACATTTGCAATAGATGGAACTTCTTTCTTTTCAGTAGATAAAACAATTCCACTTGCTGTTTTATTTTCCTTTTCTTCTTTTTTTATTAATACAAATTTATGCAATGGTTTAATCATACTATTCACTCCTTTAGCACTCACCATATCCTTGTGCTAATTTGTATTATAGTCTTATATGTTAACTGAATGTGAACTTTTTAGCACTCAAATTAATTAAGTGCTAAATCATGGTTACAAAAAAGTGCCTACTTTACCAAATAAAAAAGATACTTTATGATGTTATTGAAAGGAAGGATAAGAAATGATTAATAAAGAAAATTGGAAAGAAAATTATACACATATTTCAAATGAAGTGATTGATAATGAAAAGGTTTTAAGAGTTGTTAAAAGTGGAAAAATTAATGAATATGATGAAAATACGTACGCTAAATTAGTTGATTCATCATTTCATAATGGAATTATTGAAGTGAAGATGTTAAGTCGTTTATTAAAAGATGCTCCTGATTTTGCTAGAGGATTTATTGGTATTGCTTATCGTATTAATGAAGATGATACAAAGTTTGAATCATTTTATGTAAGACCAACAAATGGTAGACAATGTGATGATCCAGTAAGAAAACAACATGGTTGTCAGTATTTTTCTTATCCGACATATACATTTGCTTATTTTAGAGAACATGGTATTACAAAATATGAAAATCAAGTAGATATTGATTTAAATGAATGGATCAGTTTAAAAGCAGTTATTGAAGATGAAAAAGCTACATTTTATTTAAATGATGATCCTCAACCATTATTGGTAGTTGATCAAATGATTCATGATAAATCTATGAGAGGAAATATTGGTTTCTTTGTTGATATTGGAACAGAAGCATTCTTTAAAGATTTAAAAATTACTTATTTTGATTAAAAGATAATTTCTAGAGGTCTAACAGCGTTAGACTTCTTTTTTTATGGCTTTCATATTTTGTAATATTTAACTTTTTAAATGATAGAGATGTTAAAATCATATTCAATATCTTTTTTTGATGAGATTAGGAAAATTATTGCATTTTTAAATGTAGAAGGTTTCCTTTTGACAAAATTTTAATTTGATATAATAAAAATAGAGGAAGGTGGAAATACCAATGAGAATGTATCTAATTATGAAAGATTTTATAAATTCAAATATATATCTCTCACTAGATTACTTTGTTCAAAAGTATGATGTTTCAAAAAGAACGATTCAAAATGACTTATCATACTTAATGCGTATTTCTCCTCGAAAAGGTTTTACATTTCATAACAAAAGAGGTTCTGGATATCTCTTAGAAATAACAAATGAAGAATTGTTTAAAGATTTTATGGAAAGCTTAAATGAGGGTATTTATTTTCAGGTTAAAGAAAGACCAGCACAAATTTTAGCTTATCTTGCTATTCAAACTGGATATATTTCTATGGATAACATTGCAGATACTTTTCAAGTATCTAAGACTGTTATAAAGCATGATATGAATGATGTTGAAAATCTAGCAAAGAGTTATCATTTTGAATTAGAAAGAAAAACACATTATGGTATTTTGTTACGTTATGAATTGACACCTTTTAAAAAGTACTTAGTTGAAGAATATTTAAATCAAAATGTTTTTATTCAAACGGCAGTAAATGATGTTGTTGAAGAATTTAATGACATTGAACAAAAGTTAATTAGGCAGTTGAATAAAGAAGGATTGAAAATCAACTATAATGAACTTTTAAATGTGGCTGAATATTTAAAGATTGTTGTTTATGTTGCACATAGACAAGATGAACAAAAAGAGGAATTTATTTTTGATAAAAATGATGAGATTCATAGAATTGTTGAATTTTTAGTTGGAATATTAGAAAAGAAATATTCAATAGGATTAAATACAAAAAGCATAGAAGAAATTTTAGACGTTTTACAAAAAAATATAAAAAGAGAAATAGGTTCAATATCTTCTTTTACAAATTATTTAAAAGAAGATATTGAAGAATTTATAAAACAAATAGATGAAAAATATGATACGAAGTTTCTTGAAGATGAAGACTTTAAGAAAATGTTATTAGCACATGTTTCATTATTAATAGATAGATTACATAATAAAATTTCATATCAAAATCCATTAGCCAATGAGCTGAATATTACATATCCAATGATGTTTAACATCGCACTTCAGTTTTGTAGCATGTTACATGAAAAATATAATGTTGAAGTGACATTTGATGAAATTGGTTTTGTAGCGATGCATTTTGCATCCCATATGGAAAAAGAAAAACAAGGTAAATTGTTATCTTATAATCGTATTGGAATTGTTTGTTCATCAGGTGGTGGAAGTGCTTATATGATTAAAATACAAATTGAATCATTGTTTCCTCAAGCAGAGGTACAAACATTTTCGTTTTTACAACAAGATGAATTAAAAGCCTTTCAACCCGATTTAATTTTTACAATCATGCCTTTATCTCAAGAAATCAAGGCACCAATTATTTATATTAAAGAACTACTTGATGATAGAGATTTAGTGAAGATTAAACAAATTTTACAATGTGAAGAATATGATCCTTATACTTTGATTCAAGATAATCCTATGTATTATTCATTCTTCTCTAAAGATTTTTTTAAATTTATAGAAGCAGATAGTTATGAAAATATTATTCGGATGATGGGACAAGAATTAGAGGATAAAGGTTACGGTAAAAAAGGCTATACTGATTTGATTTTTGAACGTGAATCGTATGTAAGTACTATTTATACAAATGGAGTTTGTATACCCCATCCACTTGAAACAGACGCACTTAAAAATATGATTTCTGTAGCTATTTTAAAGAAACCATTTGTACAAAATGGCAAAGAAATAAAAATAGTTTTTATGATTTGTTTAAAGAAAGATCAAGTTGAAATATATAAAGTAATAACTAAAAAGTTATATCGTTTAATGCAAAAGAGTAATTATGTTGAAATGTTAACGAAGGTTGATTCTTTTGAAGAAATGATGAGTTTAATGAAAGAAATAGGAGGTGGAAATAATGAATAGTGAATTGTTAAAAGAATTGAGTAATGCTGATAGTGTAGCATCAGTTGAAGATGAAGTAAGATCGATTCTCTATCGAGAATTAGCAAAATATAGTGATGAAGTTTTTAGTGATCGTTTAGGAAGTATTGTTTTTCATAAAAAAGGGACTTCACCAAATCCTTTAAAAATCATGTTTTGTGCTCATATAGATGAAGTAGGTTTTATGGTAAGACATATTTCTGATATTGGTTTTGTATATTTAGTAGCTTTAGGTTCAGTTTTAAATAAAAGCAAAGAAATGCAAATGGTTAGAATTACGACGCAAGATGGTAAAAAAGTGGAAGGTTTATTAAATGTGACTAAAGATAGCAACGGTAACGTTAAAGAAATGTACGTTGATATTGGAGTTGATAGTGCAGATGAAGTAAAAGCTTTAGGAATTGATGTTGGTGACATGGTTTGTTTTGCTAGTGAAGCAAGACAGCTTCAAGATAAAGTGATTGCTGGCAAGGCAATGGACGATCGAACAGGATGCTATGTCATGATAGAAGCAATGAAAAGAATTCATGGAGATGTTGAAAATGATATTTATTTTGTAGGAACAAGTAGTGAAGAAGTTGGTGTAAGAGGTGGTAAAACAGCGACTCATCTTATTGATCCTGATATTGTTTTTGCACTTGATGTTGCAAATAATCCAGAACTTGTTAAAAACTATACGAATCATCGTTTAATTGGTAAAGGACCAATGATTGTTCATTATGACAAAACTCTTTCACCAAATAAAAAATTGATTAAATATGTTAAAGAATTAGCCAATGAACATGGAATACCTTATCAAAGCGATATGTTCGGTGGAGGAGGAACAGATGCTGGAAATGCACACTTAGAAAAAGGTGGACGTTTGGCACTTGTTTTAGGAATACCACTTAGATATTGTCATGGATCTTATTCATTTGTTCATAGTGATGATTTAGAAAGTTTGACACAGTTAGTTAACTGCTTAATAGATCATTTGACATATCAAGATTATCAAAATTTTATTAATTTTATTGGAGGATAAACAAATGACAGAAACGGAACAAATTATTGTAGGATTAATTTCTTCAGCTGGACAAAGCAAATCTTTAGCTTTTGAAGCATTGAAGAAAGTAAAAACAGGTGAATATGATGAAGCAAGAAAGATATTAGAACAAGCTAAAGAAGCTGATTTACAAGCTCACACTGTTCAAACAAAGCTTATTCAAGCCGAAATGTCAGGCTCTGGAAATAAGCCAGAAGTTGGGTTATTAATGGTTCATGCACAAGACCATTATATGACTTCTCAATTAGCAAGAGATCTAATTGAAGAATTAATAAATGTATTTGAAGCAAAGGAGGGTAAATAATGAGAATTGTATTATGCTGTGCAGGTGGACTTTCTACAACAATGCTTATGAATAGTATGAAAGATACAGTACATAACAGTGCAAAATTAAATGATGCTGATTTTGATTTTATCGCTATTCCAATTGATATTCTACAATCTGAAGCAGACAATTGTGATGTTTTAGTTTTAGGACCACAAGTTGCACATAAATTAGATGCAGTAAAACCTATCATCGAACCTCGTAAGATTCCTTATGTTATTGTTGATCAAGAAACATATGGAAAAATGGATGGGGCAACTGTCATGAAACAAGCGTTAATTGCACGTAGAAAAGCAGATTTAAAAAAATAATTTTATGGGGAGGAAAAAACGATGTACTCAAAATTTGAGAACTTTATGAAAAAGTATTTAGCACCGCTTGCTGATAAAATGGATAAAGAAGTTCATTTAAGCGCTGTTAAAAAAGCAATGGTTGCAATGACACCATTGTTAATTATCGGTAGTTTTTGTTTGATCCCAGAAGCAATTCCAAATATGATTGGAGAAAATCATGTAATTTCTCAATGGATCTTAGCAAATTTGGATATTATCTATATTCCTTATAATGTAGGTATGGCTTTAATGTCAGTTTATGTTACTGTAATCATTGCATATCAATTAGCTAACTCTTATAAGTTAGATATTCCAGGATGTGTAACAATGGGATTAGTATCATTCTTAATGTTAGTTGTAGAATTCACAGAAGATGGTGGAATTTCTAAAACTTATTTAGGACCTAAAGGTTTATTCTGCGCAATGTTTGCAGGATTTATCGCTGTTGAATTATTCCGTTGGTGTAAAAAGAAAAACTTTACAATCAAGATGCCAGATACAGTACCTGATTTCGTATCTCGTTCTTTTGAAATGATTCCTATTTCAGTAATCATTATTGGATTCTTCTTAATTGTACGTATTGTTTGTGTCAATGTATTAAATACAATGCCACCATTAATCTTTACAGCAATCTTTGCACCATTGGTAGGATCTATGGATAATCCAATTGCTTATACTTTCTTAAAAATGTTACAAGCTTTAATATTCTTCTTTGGTATTCATCCATCAGTATTAAGCCCAATTACAAGTCCAATTTCGACTCAATTCTTAGCAGAAAACATTGCTGCTGTTCAAGCTGGTGGTGTAGCAACTCACTTCTATGCTCCTGGACCTGAATCAGCATTTGGTAACTTTACAGGTAGTGGTGTTACTATTGGTTGTGTATTCTGGTGCTTAATGAGTAAGAATAAAGCTTTAAAACAAGTTGGTAGATTATCATTTATTCCAGCATTATTTGGAATTAATGAACCAATTCTATTTGGTGCGCCAATTGTATTAAATCCAATGTTCTTTATTCCATTTGTTATTTGTGGTGGTATTATTGGTTCATTAGGAGGATGGGCAATGTATTTAGGTATTATGAAATGTTCAACCTTCACACCACCATATGTAGGTGTATTCTTAGAAGGATTCTTAACAAATATGGATCCTATGTCTATAGTAGTTAATGCAGTACAATTAATATTATCTATTTTAATATGGTATCCATTTGTTAAATCATATGAAAAGACTTATGGTAATAAAGAAGAAGAAACTAATGCTATCAGTGCAGAAGATGCAGCTATCTTAGACGATTTAGACTTAGACTTCTAATTAATAGGCAAGTTTCGACTTGCCTTTATTTGTAGGAGGATTAAAAATGGCAAAAAGAATAAATAAAATACAAGAATTTTTAGATGAAAAAGATATAGATGCTTTATTAATTAAAAGTAAAACAGTAAAAAAATGGATGAATACTATGACTGGTAGTGGTTGTCAAGTATTGATTACAAAAGAACATGGCTATTTAATTGTAGATGGGCGTTATATTACAGAAGCCAAAGAAAAAGAACATGATTTAGAAATTATATTACATAATCCACATTTAACAGGACGTAATTATTTAGGGACAGTAGAAGAAATATTAAAAAAAGAAAATTGTAAAACGCTAGGGGTAGAAGCGTATCAAGTATTAGTTAAGGAATATCGAGAAATAGAAAAATTAGGGATAGAAGTTCTTTTATTGGATCAAGAAATTGCTCATCTTCGTATTGTTAAGGAAGATGAAGAAATTGAAGCAATGAAAAAATCAATTGCAATTACTGATGAAATCTATCAAAAAGTAATTGAACACATTCATGTAGGGATGAGTGAATATGAAATTAGTGCTTTAGTACAATATTATTCAATTGCATCTGGTGCACAACAAATGTCTTTTGATACAATAGTAGCAACAGGTGAAAGAACAGCTTTACCACATGGTCGTCCAACTTCAAGAAAAGTAAAAGCTCATGAACCTATTATGATTGATTTTGGTATTCAATATCAAAATTATCAATCAGATATGACACGTATGTGTTTTATTGGAGAACCTGATCCAAAAATCAAAGAAATCTATGATGTTGTTTTAAAAGCACAACTCGCTGGTCTTGCTGCTATTAAAGCAGGAGTTAAGGGAAAAGATGTTGATAAAGCAGCTAGAGATGTGATTGAGGCTGCTGGTTATGGTGAATATTTTAATCATGGTTTAGGACATGGACTAGGAATTGGAGAAGATGGTGAAGGACCAACTTTAAATTCAAAGAGTGAAACAGTTTTACAAGAACATATGATGATGTCTTGTGAACCAGGTGTTTATGTTCCTGGTGTTGGTGGTGTTCGTATTGAAGATGATGTTGTTATTATTGATGGTGTAGGTGTACCATTAAATAAAACAACAAAGGATTATATTATTTTGGAGGAAAAATAAATGAAGTATGATTTTAATGAGGTTCATAATCGTTTAGGTACTTATTGTACGCAATGGGATTATATACAAGATCGTTTTAATAAAAAGGATTTAATACCATTTTCAATATCTGATACAGATTTTATTATTCCTAAACCTATTACTGAAAAAATATTTGAGGTGGCACATCATCAAATTTATGGATACACAAGATGGAATCATCATGATTTTAAATCATCTATTACAGGATATTTTGAAAGAAGACATCATACACATATTGAAGAAGATTGGATCTTATATAGTCCTACTGTGATGTATTCAGTTTCCTTATTGATTCGTTTATTAAGTCAACCTCATGATAAAGTATTAACATTTGAACCTATGTATGATTCATTTTATACAGTTATTCAAGATAATGATAGACAATTAGTAGCTCATCGTTTAATATCAAAAGATGGGACATTTGAAATAGATTTCGATCTTTTTGAAAAACAAATACAAGAATGTCAGTTATTATTACTTTGTTCTCCACATAATCCAACAGGAAGAATTTGGACAAAAGAAGAAATGGATCAAATAATAAAGATATGTAAAAAATATCAAGTAAAAATTATTTCTGATGAAATTCATATGGATATTCAATTAAGAGATAGAAAACATATTCCTTTATTATCTTATATTCATGAATATGATGAACTTTATACAGCAGCTTCATCTAGTAAAACATTTAATACACCAGGATTAATTGGTTCATATTTAATGATACCAAATGAAGAAGTTAGAGAAAAATTTTTGATGCATACAAGAAGAAAAGATTTCTTAAATTCTGTAAGTATTTTTGGTATGTATGCGACAATGATAGGTTATACACAATGTGATGATTATATTGATCAACTTAATGATTATATTAAAGAAAATATGAAAATTGTAGAAGAATTTATAAAAGAAGAGTTGCCTGATTTTAAATTTAAAACACCAGATGGAACTTATTTAGCTTGGATTGATGCAAGAGATGTTCCATATACTGCTGAAGAAATACAAGATGCTTTGGTGAATGTTGGTGGAATTGGGATTATGAAAGGTGAAATTTATGGTGGCCCAAAATATTTAAGAATGAATATAGGGTGTCCACAATCTAAATTAAAAGAAGGATTGCGAAGATTTAAAATAGCAATGGATGCATTATATTCAAAATAGGAGGTATTTATTATGCATTATTTATTAATTAAAATTCAATTACTGTGGGCTAAACATACAAAATGGCTAGATAGAAATCCTGTAAAAGTTCCAGTAAGTAAACGTGTCATAGCTTATGCTATTGATTGGGCAGTTGGAGGTATTATTAGTGGTTTTCCTGCTGTTTTATTCTATGGGGGAGTTACTGGTAGATCAGATATGTTTAGTGATCTTTATGTTTTTCCTAGCTTAGGTTTTCCAACGTATTGGTCCTATCTTGCAGGTATATTATGTATTGTTGTGGCTTTTGTTTATTATATTTATATTCCTTATAAGAAATATCCAGGACAAACACTCGCAAAACATTGGTTAAAAATAAAGATTGTAAATAATGATGATTATAGTGATGTGAGTTTAAAAACTTTGATTATTAGACAAGGGGTTGGATTATTCTTATTAGAAGGTTCGGCTATTGTTGTTACTAATTATTTAAGACAAATGCTTACACTAGCAACAGGTTTCTATTTTGACTATTATTTAAAAATGATTGGTATGGTTATTACAATGATTTCAGGAGTTTTTGTTTTAGGGTCAGCTTCTCAAAGAAGTATCCATGATTATCTTGCTAAGACAAGAGTTGTGGGTGAAGATGAAAAACCAGCAAAAAGAAAAGAAAAAAAGAATAAAAAAAATAAAAAGAAAAAATAATGCATAATAGTAAAATATAAAGAACAATGTCTTATCATTACATTGTTCTTTTTTATTTAAAAATTTTTTCCATATCAAAAGGAAGTAAACATTCAATTTTTATTGTTTGATAAGTTAATGGATGAATAAACTCTAAACAATAAGCATGTAAAGCCATTCTTTTAATCATAGAAGAAGTTTTTCCATAAAGAGTATCTCCTATAATAGGATGATGTAAATGATTCAAATGAACTCTTATTTGATGCTTTCGACCAGTTTCAATTTGACATTTTACAAGTGTATAATTTTCTTTTGTTTTAATTTCTTTAAAATGTGTTAAAGCATCTTTACCTGTTTTAGAAATGCACATTTTATTTTTACTATGACGGTCTTGACCGATAGGTAAATCAATAGTCATTTCTCTTTTAGGTAAATGTCCTTGAATGATTGCTAGATAAGTTTTCTTAATTTTTTTAGATGCAATCATATAATCAAAATAGGGTTGTAAAAGAGCACATTTACAAAACATGACCAATCCTGTTGTTTCTTTATCTAAACGATGAAGATAACGAATAGGTAAATCTTGTTGTGTTTGTTTGTAATAATAACTGACATAATTACAAAGTGTATTCATCTTACTTTTATCATCAGGATGAATAATAAGATGACTTGGTTTATTGACGATACAAAGAAGATCATCTTCATAAATGATATCTAATGCACTTTCTTGTTCAATAAAGTCTCTACCTTGTTCGTAGGCTTTAATTGAAAGAATATCTTTATCTTTTAAAACGGTTTGATAATCAACATAGTTATTATTTAAAGTATAATCTTTATTTTGACGAAGTAAGTGAATTGTTTTTTTAGAAAGATGTAGATAATGAAAGAATTCAAGAAGAGTCATTCCTTGAATTCTTTCATCAATTTCTATTACTAAATGATTATTTTCTTTATGATAATGCATAAACTGTTACTTTGATATCAATTGTAATATCTAAACCTTGTAAAGTATCTAAAACCCCACGTTTTTCTTTTTTAATATGATAATAGTGAGGTGTCATCATTAAAAGATTAAGTGCATCTTCACGATTAGAAATATGAACTTTCTCTTTAAAATCATAACTTTTCACTTGATTAAAATCTAAACGAATATACTTATCACTTTTTACTTTAATTTCATCATAAATCAATTCTTTAATTTCAATTAAATGTTGATTATTAGCAGTAACATGAATAATATAACCATCTTTTTTTAACGCTCTTTTTAATTCATCTTGATTGACTACTGTAAATAAAGCGCAAATAAAATCTAAACTATGATCTAGAATAGGAATATTTTTAGAATTTCCTACTAACCAAGTAATATCTTTACGATAACGTGTTGCCATATCAATAGCAATCTTGGAAATATCTAAACCATAAACATCACTGCTTTCAAAATGTTTCTTTAAACCTTGTGTATAATATCCTTCACCACAACCTAAATCTAAAATACTTAAAGTATCTTGATGTTTAAATTCATCAATACAATGAATGACTTGATTTAAAATAGGATCATAATATCCTTTATTTAAATAAGCTTTTCTTGCTACTAAAGATTCTTTACTATCTCCAGGATTATTGGTAGCTTTATCAGGATTTAACAATAAATTGATGTAGCCTCTTTTAGAAATGTCATAACAATGATTGTTTTCACATTTAAGTGTTTTGTTTTCTAAATGAAGTTGTTGATGACATTTGGGACAAGCTAATAATTTCATAGTATCACCTCGAAAGACATTATAACAAAAGACAAGCTAAAAATTAACTGAATTTATGATGAATTTGTGATACTATTATTTGCAGGGGAGGAATGCTTGATGTTTTTTAGAAAGAAACAAAAAGTAGACTTAGATGCTAAGTTTAAAGAGATTTATCATGAAGTTAATAAAATTACTGCAGATGCAGGAAATGAATTAGATGTAACAATCAAATATTCACAAATGAAATTAGCTTGTCGTAAATATGATGAATTAATTGATTTGATTCATAAAGGAGCAAATTTTGATGAAAAACATTTCTTATCTTTAAAAGAAAGTGTGGAAGAAGAAACAAAGAGAGTAGAAGGTTTATTGGATGAAGATTAAGGCATATAAGAAAGATTTTGATTATACTTATACGTTAGGTGTTTTTGAAACAATTGAATTATTGAAAAATAGGCCTGATCTTGTTTTAAGAGTGTATATAAAGAGTAATTCTTATAAGAATAAAGGAATACCTATTATTGATGAAATTTGTAGAGAAAAGCATATTGAACTTATTGAAAGTGATAATACAGTTCAAAAGTTATCAAAGAAAGATAATTGTTTTGCAATAGCAATCATAAAAAAATATGAAATGACTTTACAAGAAGGAAATCATGTTGTTCTTGTTAATCCAGGAGATATGGGAAATATGGGAACAATTATGAGAACAATGTTAGGATTCAATTATTATAATTTAGCTATTATTAGACCAGGTGTAGATGTTTTTGATCCACGTGTATTAAGAGCTTCGATGGGAGCGATGTTTCATTTAAATATTGAATATTTTGATAGTTTTGAAGATTATTTAAAAAGATTTCCAAATCATGATATTTATACATTGATGTTAAAAGGTGCCACAAATATTCATAAGGTTGAACCAAAAGAAGGATATCATTCACTTGTTTTTGGTAATGAAAGTAGTGGTTTACCAGATGAGTATTTAGATTATGGAAAGTCAATTTTTATTCCTCATAGTCATCATATTGATTCATTGAATCTTTCAATGGCTTTAGGAATGACTTTGATGCATTTTTCAAAAGATGAATTTAAAGATAAAGAAGTATTATAGGAGGGAAAGTATGTTTGATTTTGATGAAGTTGTAGATAGAAAAGGGACAAATTGTGCTAAATGGGATGCCATTGAAGCTAATAATAAACCTAAAGATGTTTTACCTATGTGGGTAGCTGATATGGATTTTAAATCACCAAAGGAAATTGAAAATGCTTTAGTTAAAAGAATAAAACAAGGGGTTTATGGTTATTCGTTTGCACCTGATGAATATTTTGATGCAGTTATTTCATGGATGAAAAGAAGACATGATTTTACTGTTGATAAAGAATGGATCGTACCAACACCAGGTGTTGTAACAGCAATTAAATTATGTGTGAATGCCTATACTAAAGAAAATGACGCTATCATTATTAATAAACCAGTGTATTATCCATTTGATTTTTCAATTGAATTAAATCATCGTAAAATCATTGAAAATGAAATGGTTTATAAAGATGGTTATTATGAAATGGATTATGTAGCATTTGAAAAAGCAATTGTTGAAAATGATGTTAAGATGTTTATTTTATGTAATCCATATAATCCAATTGGAAAAGTATGGAAAGAAGATGAATTGAAACAAATTGGTGAAATTTGTAAGAAACATCATGTTTTAGTCATTGTTGATGAAATTCATGAAGATTTTGTTTATGGTGATCATGTACATATTCCTTTCTATAATGTAGATGAAAGTTATAAAGAATTCTCTGTTATTTTAACAGCACCATCTAAGACATTTAACTTAGCTGGATTACAAACATCTAATATTATTATTGCGGATGAAAAATTAAGAAAAGCTTATCAAGAAACAATGAATCGTTATGGAGTTAACGAACCAAATTTCTTAGGTATTATTGCTTGTATGACTGCCTATAATGAATGTGAATTATGGGTAGATGAAATGTTAGAATATGTTTATGATAACTTCACATATTTTGATGAATTCTTAAAAGAAAACTTACCTCATATTCATTTAGTAAAACCTGAAGGACTTTATTTATGCTGGGTTGATTTTAGAGAATGTGGTTTAGATAAAGATGAACTTGAAAAAACAATGTTAGAAAAAGCAGGCTTATGGTTAGATGAAGGATATATCTTTGGAACAGGTGGAGAAGGTTTTGAAAGATTTAATCTTGCAATTCCTAGAAGTGTTTTAGAAGATGCTTGTCAAAGATTATTAAAAGCTTTTGGAAAATAAGGTTTTTATGATAAAAACTATGGAAATTCTATATAAAAGATAGTATTATATAACCGAAAAAAAGAAAAGGAGATTTGTTATGGGATTAGTATCAGCAACAGAAATGTTAAAGAAAGCTAAAGAAGGACATTATGCAGTAGGTCAATTCAATATCAACAACTTAGAATGGACTAAATCAGTATTATTAACTGCAGAAGAATTAAAAGCACCAGTAATCTTAGGTGTTTCAGAAGGTGCTGCTAAATATATGACTGGATATACAACAGTTGCAGCAATGGTTAAAGCAATGGTAGAAGCATTAAATATCACTGTACCAGTAGCTTTACACTTAGATCATGGTTCATACGAAGGAGCTAAAGCTGCTTTAGATGCAGGTTTCTCTTCAATCATGTTTGATGGTTCTCATTATGGAATCGAAGAAAACATCGAAAAAACAAAAGAAATCGTTGAATTATGTCATTCAAAAGGTGTTTCAGTAGAAGCAGAAGTTGGATCAATCGGTGGAGAAGAAGATGGTGTCATCGGTAAAGGTGAAGTAGCAGATCCAAAAGAATGTAAATCAATCGCAGACTTAGGAGTAGATTTCTTAGCTGCAGGTATCGGAAATATCCATGGTAAATACCCAGCAAACTGGGAAGGATTAGACTTTGATGCATTAGATGCAATCCAAGCTGAAACTGGAAAATTACCATTAGTATTACATGGTGGTTCAGGAATTCCTGATGAAATGATTAAAAAAGCAATCACTTTAGGAGTATCTAAAGTAAACGTAAACACTGAATGTCAATTATATTTCCAAGAAGCTACACGTAAATACATTGAAGCTGGAAAAGATTTAGAAGGAAAAGGATATGATCCTCGTAAATTATTAGCACCAGGTGCAGAAGCTATCAAACAATGTGTTAAAGATAGAATGGAAGTATTTGGTTGTATCGGTAAAGCTTAATCAAATAAAAAAAGCCTTCGGGCTTTTTTTGTTTATGTGAAATATATTTTCTAATAAAAAAGATGATTAATCATCATCTTCTTCTAAATTATCTAAAGCGTAATTTATACATTTAACAACAAGCTTGTTTAATGAGATGTTCTTTTGATCACAAATTATTTCCATTTGTTCAATAAGTTTTTTTCAATGCGAAATGTTTTATTGACGTATTCTTCTTTTTCAATTTTAAAGCCCATTCGTGACACTCCAATCTTTATAATTATATATTATTGGAAATATCGAACATAATATACACTTATAATCTAGTGTAATATGCATTGATAAAACGAGTGTAATAATGTAAAATATAGCATATAAAGGGAGGAACAAGAATATGTTAACTATTTTATTGTTAGCTGCTATTTCTTTAATAGCATTAGGCATCATCAAATTGAAAAAAGAGGGAGATGTATCGAAAGAAAAAGCATATTTGTATTTTAAAATTGCAGGAGTTTGCTTCCTTGCTTTCATTGGAGGAACATCTGAATCATTGGGATCTATTATAGGAGTGATGAGTTTTGCACTTATTTTTATAGCTTTGATTTGGCTAGTTGTAACTTTTATTAGAAAAAAAGATCATAAGAAGAGCTTATATTTGTTAATTGCAGCAGTGTTTTTGTTTTTTGCAGAAATAATAGTAGTACCAACTGGAAACACTGATTCAACAAGTAATGATACTGCTAAAACTACTGTAGCGAAGGAAGAATCTAAGAAAACTAAAGAAACAAAGAAAAAGGTTGAATCTATTTCTGCAGTTTACAATGGGAAAACCATAGATGGAACAGTATTAAATAGTTCTTCTTTATTTACGGTAACTGCAAAGTACGAAGATGGTACAGAAAGTAACGTAACTGGTTGGAAAATTGATACACCTACGACTTTAGCGGCTTCACAAACATCTACGGTTACAATAACATATAAAGGGATTTCAACGGATGTTAGTGTAGAATGTACAACTTTAAGTGAAGAAGCTTATAAATCACAATGCGAAAGTATTTCATACGATGAATTAGCAAGAAATGATCAAAATTATTTGGGTAAAAAAATAAAGTTTAGAGGAAAAGTAATCCAAGTTATGGGAACGGATAGTGTTACAATGAGAATTGAAGTAACAGAAGATTCATATGGATTATGGGATGATGTTGTGATGGTTGATTACTTCTACAAAGAGGGTCAATCTAAATTTTTAGAAGATGATATTGTAACTTTTTATGGTGAGTATGAAGGATTATATTCTTATACGAGTGTAATGGGTGCTAAAATAACAGTACCATCATGTAACGCGTTATATATAGATAATAATTCATAGAGTTTTTGCATAATATAAAAATAGTAGAATCTATATAATTATTTGAAAAATTGATAATAGTGTGTTTTAAAAGCCTTCGGGCTTTTTTTTGTTTATGTGAAATCTCTTTATTAAGTTGTTTTTTTGATGAATTTATAATATAGTATTAGGGAATATAGATAGAAGAAAAGGGGTAAAGTCATGAGTGAAATTATTGCTATTGAAGGTGGACATAAGTTAAATGGAACAGTAGAAATTTCAGGAGCAAAGAATGCGACTGTAGCACTTATTCCAGCAATTATTTTAGCGGATAGTCCTGTTACAATTTATGGAGTACCAGAAATCAGTGATGTAGATGCTTTAGCAGTTTTATTAAAAGAACTTAATTGTACAGTATTAAGAAGTCATGATAGTTTAATTGTTGATCCCTCTCGTATGGAAAATGTACCATTAGTATCAGATGCAGTAGATAAATTAAGAGCATCATATTATTTAATGGGAGCATTACTTGGAAAATGTAAAAAAGTTGTCATGAAAGCGCCAGGAGGATGCTTTTTAGGACCACGTCCAATAGATTTACATATTAAAGGATTTGAAGCACTAGGAGCAAAAGTTGAATTTGTAGATGGTGCACATGTTATTACAGCAGATCGTTTAGTAGGTGCAAAAATATATTTAGATTTTGCTTCAGTAGGAGCAACTATTAATATCTTATTGGCAGCAGTTAAAGCTGAAGGAAAAACAGTGATTGAAAATGCTGCAAAAGAACCAGAAATTATAGATGTTGTAAACTTACTTACAAAAATGGGAGCAAAAATTAGAGGAGCAGGTACAGATACAATCACTATTGAAGGAGTAGAACATTTAAAAGGATGTACACATGAAATCATTCCTGATCGTATCGAAGCTGGTACATTCTTGATTATGGCAGCAGCTGCCGGAGAAAGAGTTATCATTCAAAATATCATTCCACAACACTTAGAATCACTTATTTCTAAATTGAAGGAAGTTGGAGTTAAGATGGAAAATGTAGGGGATAGTATTATTGTTTATGGTGATAATAAGAACTTCAATGCTGTAGATGTTAGAACACAGGTGTATCCAGGATTTGCGACGGATTTACAACAACCACTTACAGCATTACTTACACAAGCTAATGGACAATCACAAGTAATAGAAACAATTTATCCTGAGAGATTTAGACATTGTGAACAACTTAATAAAATGGGTGCAAATATCGAATTAGATGAAGCTATGTGCTATATTAATGGGAAAACACCATTAAAAGGAGCAAAAGTAGAAGCAACAGATTTAAGATGTGGAGCTGCATTATTAATAGCAGGATTAATTGCTGATGGAATCACAGAAATCAGCAATGTCTATCATATTGATAGAGGATACGCTAATATTGACCAAAAATTAATTACTTTAGGTGCTGTTATTAGACGTATTCAAGTTGATGATTAGGTGTTAACTAAGTAAAATTATATTTATAGTAAAATTATAAAAAAGGGCTTGAAAACGACATAATTTAATGTTAATATATCATAGCAACTTACTTTGTAGTGAGAAACCTACAAGGCGGAAGGAGAAATAAAAATGAAAAAAGGAATTCATCCAAATTACAAAAAAGTAAAAGTAGTTTGTACATCATGTGGAGCAGAATTTGAAAGTGGTTCAGTATTAGATGAAGTACGTGTTGATACTTGTTCTAACTGTCATCCATTCTATACTGGAAAACAAAGATTTGCTAGTGCTGATGGACGTGTTGAAAAATTCAATAAAAAATACGGACTTAAATAAAAAAATGAGTACTTGGTACTCATTTTTGTTTTGGAGGGAAAAATGGAATATCATGTCTTAGCAAGTGGTTCTAAAGGAAATAGTATTTTCATTTATGATCAAGGAAATGGACTTTTGATTGATTGTGGAATTAGTAAAAGACAACTCTATACAAAACTTAATCAATTAGGGTTTCATGATAGTGATATTCACTATGTTTTATTAACCCATGATCATGTTGACCATAATAAAAATATTGGTATCTTTGATCAAAGTATTGTTTATTGTGGTAAAGGATGTATCCCTGGTATAGATGAAAGTCATGAATTAGAAAACTACCAAGATATACAATTGGATCATTATATTATTACACCATTACCTTTATCTCATGATGCAACATCACCTTTAGGATTTGTGATTAAAGGAAAAGAGGAAACCATTCTTTATATGACAGATACTGGTTATGTTTCACAAAAGAATATGGGATATATTAAAAATTTAGATTATTATATTTTTGAAAGTAATCATGATATCGAAATGTTAATGAATACAAGAAGACCTTTATTTTTAAAAAATCGTATCTTTGGAGATAAAGGCCATCTTAATAATGAATATAGTGCACATGTTATGGCACAGGTAATTGGTGAAAATACTAAAGAGATTTGTTTAGCTCACTTATCTGAGGAAGCTAATACAAAAGAAATGGCATTAGATACATATCAAAGAGTTTTTGATGAAGAACATATTTATTTTGATAATATAAAAGTCGCAGATCAAAAAGAAATTGTTTCTGGAGGAAATTATGAAAATTAGGATTTTAACGATTGGAAAGCTTAAAGAAAAATATCTTGTAAATGGTATTAATGAATATGTTAAAAGATTAAATGCTTATTGTAAGGTAGAAATGGTAGAAGTACCAGATGAACCTATACCAGATAATGCGAGTGAAAATGTAGAAAATATTATTAAAGATAAAGAAGCAGATAAAATTGTTACTAAAATCAAAGATGATGAATATGTGATTGTTTTAGATTTACATGGAAAAGAAATTGATAGTGTGGCTTTTTCTAAACATATTGAAGAATGTATGATTAGAGGAAAGAGTACGATTACTTTTGTTATTGGTGGTTCTTTAGGTTTAGGAAAGTCTTTATTACAAAGAGCAGATTATCGTTTATGTTTCTCTAAAATGACTTTTCCACATCAATTAATGAAGCTTATTTTAGTTGAACAAGTCTATCGTGCATTCAAAATCATGCGGAGAGAAACTTATCATAAGTGACATGCGGAGAGAAACTTATCATAAGTGATTGAATTTTTTATAACGTTTGTTTATAATAAATATGAAAAAAGAACAACCGATAGACGGTTTGTCTTGGATTTGTTATATTGATAAAATAGTTATCTCACACTTTGCCAGAGACATGAGGTGGCTATTTTTTTGCATTATTTTCTATAATGGATAGAAGTAATTTGATAACAATACTTATTATCGATATGATTAATGTTAGTGTAGCTAACATAATCATGATTGCTTCATAAGTTTTCCATCACCTCCGTTTTTCATATTTCCCTAGGGATATCTATGTAAACGAAGAATACGCTCTTCGATTTAAGCAACCAAGGATAACTGCCTACCATCTTCATGGTTGTTCCTAAATTATAACATGAAGAAATAAATATACTTTTGGACTAATAAATAATATATAACAAAAATGATTCTATTATGATAGAATGATACAAGGAGGTACATAGTATGGAAGTTATGCTTATTGTTGGGTTATTTGCTTCATCTGCGCTTTCCTTGAATTTTATTGTTAATCAAAAATATAAATTAGCGGGATCAATGAATATTATTAACTTATGTTTAGTGGTAGCGACAGCTTATCAATTTGATCAAGTGAAGAATATTGTTTGGTTATTTGGAATAGCTGCAGGAGTTGTACTTGTTTATTTTGTAGTAAGATTTCTTTTAAAGAAAAAGAAAAAAGAAAAACAACAATCGATTGAAAATAAGGTTGTTGATGTAGAAGTAGTAGATAAGGAGAATTAGAGAATGGAAAAAGTATTTATTGAAATTGAAATGGAAAATGGAGATGTAATGAAAGGGGAACTTTATCCTGAAGTTGCACCAATTACAGTAGAAAACTTTTTAAAATTAATTGATGAAGATTTCTTTGCAGGATTAATTTTCCATAGAGTCATCCCTGGATTTATGATTCAAGGTGGGGGATATACTAAAGACTTTAAAGAAAAACATTGTGATTCTATTAAAGGTGAATTTAAAAGCAATGGTGTTAACAATGAATTAAAACATACAGAAGGTGTTTTATCTATGGCTAGAACAATGATCAAAGATTCAGCATCTTCACAATTCTTTATCATGCATAAACCAGCACCTCATTTAGATGGTGAATATGCTGCATTTGGTAAAATTACAGAAGGTTTAGATATTGTAGATCAAATTGCTAATGTTCCTACAAATTTCCAAGATTGTCCAACAACACCAGTTGTGATTAAAACAATTAGAAGAGTGTAATTATATGAAAGTAATGTTTATATCAGATATTCATGGTTCTTATTATTGGGCAAATAAGGCAATTGAAAAATATCGTGAAGAAAAAGCAGAAAAACTTGTTATTTTAGGGGATATTTTATATCATGGACCACGTAATGATTTACCTAAGGATTATAATTGTAAAAAGGTTATTGCTCTGTTAAATCCTTTAAAAAAGGATATTATTGCAGTTAGAGGAAATTGTGATAGTGAAGTTGATCAAATGGTGTTAGATTTTCCTATGCGTAGTGATTATGCTTTAATGGATGTTGATCAACATCATTTCTTTATGACACATGGACATTTATTTAATGAAGATCAACTTCCTTTATTAAATGAAAATGATATTTTAATTTATGGGCATTTTCATAAACCACTTGCTAAAAAAGAAAACGGTATTTATATTTTAAATCCGTCTTCGATTTCTTTACCTAAAGAAGGTACTAATAGTTATGGTATTTATGAAAATGACTGTTTTACAATTAAAACATTTGATAATGAAATTGTAAAACAAATACAATTAGATTAATGAAAGAATCGTTTGGTGGTAACATCGAACGATTTTTAGTTGTTTAGGATAACAAATAAAAATGATTTATTATAGTTTTAACAATCTTAGGATTGTTTTTTCTTTTACACAAAAATAACCTTCTTGTTAAAAAGTCCGTGCAAATTTATAAAAAGTATGGTATTTTTAGTTATGGTAGGAGGGATAGTCTATGGTTAAATATATTGATATCGCAGATGATATTAGAAGTAAGATTTTTGATAAAAAATATACATATGGACAAAAACTCCCTTATGAATATGTATTATGTGTTGCTTATCATTGTAATAAAGAAACAATGAAAAAAGCCTTGGATATATTAGTAAAAGAAGGATTGATTGTAAGAAGAAGAGGGGCAGGAACTTTTGTAAAGGATTATGATGCTTCTTCAGAAGATGCAACTCAACTTAAACAATCAGGATTGGGTTTAACACGAAAATTAAAAGGCAAAGGTGAATTAAAAAGTGAAATTATTGAATTTTCAGTTATACCGAGTGATGAGCATATATCTAAAAAATTACAAATAGAAGAGGGATCCTTTGTCTATCATATTATTAGAAAAAGAGTATTTGATGATAAACCGTATTGTTTGGAAATTACATATATGCCAATTTCTATTATTCCAAACTTGAAGCTAGAACATTTGAAAGGCTCGATATACCAGTATATTGAAAAAGAATTAAAATTAAAGATACAAAGTACGCATAAAACTATACGTGCTCATCTATCGAGTCCGTTAGAACAAGAAAATTTGGGATTGAAGGAATATGAACCATATATTGAAGTTGAACAAACGGCATATTTAAGTAGTGGGATTATCTTTGAATATTCATTTACGAGATATCATTACAACAATTTTGAACTTCAAACAGTGACGGTTCAATAGCCAAAAAACATAAAAAAACGCTGTCTAAATGATAGCGTTTTCTTTTTTTAATAAAAAAATCAAAAAAAATAACCGCTTTCAAAAACGTTGAAAAACCCTTATTTTATGCGGTTTTTTTTAAAAATTATGTCTTTTAAAATTAAAAGTATGGTACTTTTAATTTAAAAAAACGTTGACTTTTATTTGCATAATAGATTATACTATTAGTGTCAAAAAAATATTTAAGGGAGGAAAAATTTATGGACAAAATGGCGGATGTCTTAGGTCGCGCTGGTGCATGGTGCGGTCAAAACAAATATTTATCTGCAATCAAAAATGCGTTCCAAAACTTCATGCCTTTAACAATCGCTGGGGCAATTGGGGTTTTATGGTGTAACGTATTAGTTAACGACCAAACAGGTTTAGGTATCTTCTTCAAACCAATCATGGCTTTAGATTTCTTAAACCCTGCATTCCAAGCCGTTAACTTCTGTACAATCAGCTGTATCACAGTTGGTATCACTCTTGGTATCGCCCAAGAAATCGGTGTTTGGAACATGGGAGCTGAAAAAGCTGGTTATATCCCAGGTTTAGTAGGTTTAGCTGCATGGTTATCAGTTACAAACACTTCTCATTTAGTAGAAGGAGCTAAAGATCCTTTCACAGGAATCGCTGCAAATGAATTAGGAGCAACTGGTTTATTCACTGGTATGATCATTGGTGTATTAGCTGTTGAATTATTCTGCTTCTTCGAAAAACAAGATGCATTAAAAATTAAAATGCCAGAACAAGTTCCACCTGGAGTTGCTCGTGCATTCGAAGTTTTAGTACCAGCTACATTAACATTAATCGTAACTGCTTGTATCGGATCTGCATGTTACAATTTAACTGGTTTATATTTAAATGATGTCATCAAAAATGGTATCCAAGGTCCTTTAGGAGCTGTAGGTGCTACTATTCCTGGTGTAATCATTATCTACTTAGTAATCATGTTATTCTGGTTAGTAGGTATTCATGGTAACAACATGTTATCTGCAGTAAAAGAAGCATTATTTACTCCATTAGCACTTGAAAACGTTGAAGCATTCAACAGACATGAAACTCCAAAAAATATCATCAACATGTATGCATTACAAATGTGGGGTGAATTTGGTGGTTCAGGTGTTACTTTAGGTTTAGTAATCGCAATCTTCATCTTTGGTAAACGTGAAGATAACAAAGCAATTGCTTCATTATCAATCGTTCCAGGTTTATTCAATATCAACGAAACAGTTACATTTGGTATTCCAATGGTATTAAACCCAATCTTAGGTATTCCATTTGTATTCGCACCAATCGTTACAATTCTTGTTGGTTATGTATTAACAGTTATCGGATTCTGTCCAGTTGCTTGTTTAACAGTACCTTGGACATGTCCACCATTAATCTTTGGTTTCTTAGCAACAGGTGCACAAATCATGGGTGCAGTAACTCAAGCAATCTTAATTGTTATCTCAACAGTTATCTACACACCATTCTTAATCTCTTACGAAAAATATCAAAACAAACAAGCTGCAGAAGCTTAATATTGATAAATTAAATAAGATAATAAATAAGGGCGGGATTCCCCGTCCCTTATTTTTTAAAGATATTTATTAAATATGAGTTGACTTTATTTGAGAAAATTGATATTTATTAAATAATTGAAAGTATAAAATTAAAGAGGGGTATTTATGGAATCAAAAAATGTTGAATCAAATGCTGAATTAACACCATTTGAAAAAGAATTTAAAGTTCAATTAAATTTACCTGCTGCATACTTTAGTGTATTTTATGCAATCTATGTAGTGTATATGATTATTTCAGGTAATTTCAGTGATTTACCTGCAGTTATTGTATTAGGAGTTGTAGCTATTGGATATTTATTTGGTTACAGACCTTATAAATATGTTGTTAAAAGAAGAACTTTAGAAATTCATAGAAGAATTGGAAAAACAAAAGAAATCAACTTAATGAATTGTGAAACAATTACTGATCCAATTGCTAAAATGACAAAAATCATTACAAATGCACATTCATATGAAATTTATATGGATGATGGAACTCGTCAAACAGTTGCACCAAAAGATCAAATGGGATTTGTTGATGCTGTTGTTCATGCGAATAAGAGAATCCATTGTCAAGTTGAAGAATATAATCAAACTCATCGTAAATGGGAAAAGAAAAGAAGAAAAGAAGAAAAAAAAGCTAGAAGAACTGCTGCTCAATAAGCAAGCAGTTCTTTTTTTGTATAAAATAAATAAAAAATTATTAAAATGATAAAAACTTTGTAATAGTTGTTGACAACCCATATTTTCGTTTGTATAATGACATCATATAAATGATAATTTATATACTAAATAAGGGGGACACAAAGATGGAATTTAACAAGTTAGTTGAAGATTATGGATGCCTAGCTTTTACTGATGATGTTATGAAGGAACGAATTCCTAAATCAACATATAAAGCATTCCATGAATCGCTTGATAAAGGCGAAGAATTATCAAAAGAATGTGCAACTGTTATTGCTAATGCAATGAAAATTTGGGCAGTTGAACATGGAGCAACACATTTTACTCACTGGTTTACACCAATGACAGGATTAACTGCTGAAAAACATGATGCATTCTTAGAACCAGATGGTTCAAAAGCTGTTTTAGAATTTAGTGGTAAAACATTAAGAAAAGGAGAACCAGATGCTTCATCATTCCCATCAGGTGGTTTAAGAGCTACTTTCGAAGCAAGAGGATATACAGCATGGGACTGTACTTCACCTGCATTCGTTAAAGATGGAACATTATATATTCCTACATTATTCTGTTCATATACAGGAGAAGCATTGGATAAGAAAACACCTTTACTTAGATCATGTGATGCTTTAAGTAAAGCGGCTTGTCGTTTATTACCTTTAATTGGGGTTGAAGGTGTAACAAAAGTTTCTGCTTCAGTAGGGGCTGAACAAGAATATTTCTTAGTTGATGATAAATATTATCAAGAACGTATGGATTTAAAATTAACAGGTAGAACTTTATTTGGTGCTATGGCTCCAAAAGGACAAGAATTAGAAGATCATTATTTTGGTTCTTTAAAACGTAAAGTTGCTGCGTTTATGAAAGATTTAGATACTGAATTATGGAAATATGGAATTCCATCTAAAACTAAACATAACGAAGTAGCACCTGCACAACATGAAGTTGCTTGTGTTTATGCAAAAGTTAACATTACAACAGATAACAACCATTTATTAATGCAAATTGCTCAAGATATTGCTAAAAAACATGGTTTACGTTGTTTATTACATGAAAAACCATTTGCTGGAGTTAATGGATCTGGTAAACATGATAACTGGTCAGTTATTACAAATACAGGAATTAACTTATTTAATCCAGGAAAAAATCCTGAAGAAAATAAACCTTTCTTAGCTGCTTTAGCTTGTACAATTAAAGCTGTTGATGAATATGCTGAAATTTTACGTATGTCAATTGCTTCTGCTGGAAACGATCATCGTTTAGGTGCTAATGAAGCTCCACCAGCAATTATCTCAATGTTCTTAGGTGAAGAATTAGATAAAGTTGTAGAAGATATTTGTACTGGTAAAAAATCTGATCATGAAGAACTTGGACGTTTTGATACAGGTGTTTCTGTTGTTCCAACATTCTCTAAAGATAATACAGATCGTAACAGAACTTCACCATTTGCATTTACAGGAAATAAATTTGAATTCCGTGCTGTAGGTTCTGCACAATCTGTAGCTGGTCCAAATACAATCTTAAATGCTATGTTAGCTGAAGAAATGACTCAAATGGCTGATGCTATTGAAGGTGGAAAATCATTTGAAGAAGTTGTTAAAGAATTTATTTCTGAACATAGAAGAATTATCTTCAATGGTGATGGATATTCAGCTGAATGGGAAGAAGAAGCTAAAAGACGTGGACTTCCTAACCATAAAAACACAGTTGATGCATTAAAATGCTTAAAAGATCCAAAATATGTTGATATGTTAGATCGTCAAGGTGTTTATACAAAAGTGGAAATTGCTTCACGTTATGAAATCTTATTAGATAACTATATTAAAACAATTCAAGTTGAAGCTTTAACTGCTGTTAAAATGGTTAAAACACAAATTTATCCAGCAGCTTGTGATTATTTAGCTAAAGTTTCTTCAGAAGTTGTTGCTGCAAAAGAAGCGGGAATCCCAGCAACATTCTTAACTGATGATGTTACAAAACTTGCAGGATTATTACAAGAAGCAAAAGATAAATTAACAACTTTAGAAAACAATATTGCAAAAGCACAAAATAGCGATGCTGAAATCTTTGAAGTAGCTACTATGTGGAGAGATGAAGTATTCGGTATGATGCAATCATTAAGGGAAACTGTTGATACAATTGAAGAATTAGTTGATGATTCTTATTGGCCAATTCCAACTTATGTAGACTTATTATTTGGTATTTAGTATATATAAAAATCGGTTCTATGAACCGATTTTTTTATCCTTTCTTTTATTAATTAAATAGATTATAAAAATCATTATAAGTGCACCTGTAGAATCAATCAAAACATCTCTTATTTGACCGGATCTACCAGGAATAAAGAGTTGATGAAACTCATCGGTACAAGCATATAAGAATGTAAAAAAGAATGATTTTATCAATGGATCTTGAATATGTATTAATGATTTGTAAAGTAGAAATGCAAGAATTGCATATTCTGTCATATGTGCGCATTTTCTGACAATAAAGGAAAGTGTATTTCTTGTAATAGGAAGTATGTGAATAATGATATTCACAATAAAATTACTTTGTTTAGAAGAATCATTCCCTGGTGTTTGTGACATTATAAAGATAAAAATCATCCATAGTATCGCAAGTATTAAATATTTATTTTTTTTCATAGGTGCATTATAACAAATAATAATTATAAAATAAATGTTTACAATTGTATACAATTTGATATAATGAGTACGTATATCGGATGATAATGGCGAAAGAGATTCTGTAAGAACACCGAAGAATTAAAGATTTCAGGTAAAAGGATCGCTATTGGACGAACCATTGGAGAGATTCATTCAATTGAACACCGAAGGAGCAAACCCATTAGGGTGAAACTCTCAGGTAAAAGGACAGTGGCTAAATAGTATTTTTTCATTATTAATTCCGACTAATTTATTAGGAGGAGTTTTTTTATGCAATTACTAACACAAATATTAAAACAAATTAATGATTATGTATGGGGATTACCACTTATTTGTCTATTATTAGGGACAGGTATTTACTTTACCTTCAAATTAAGATTGATCCAACTTACAAAATTAAAACTTGCATTTAAATGCATCTTTAAAAAGCAAGAAGGAGATGGAGATGTCAGTAGTTTTCAAGCTTTATGTACAGCACTTTCTTCTACTATTGGAACAGGAAATATTGTCGGTGTTGCTACTGCAATTGCAGCAGGAGGACCAGGTGCTTTATTTTGGATGTGGATTTCGGCTTTCTTTGGAATGGCCACAAAATATGCGGAAGGATTACTTGCAATTCGTTATCGTCAAAAAGATGAAAATGGTGAGATTGCAGGAGGACCAATGTATTATTTAGAAAAAGGTCTTCATAGTCCTTTACTTGCGAAGATTTTTGCTTTCTTTGGTGTATCTGTAGCTTTACTAGGAATTGGAACATTTACCCAAGTAAAATCGATTTCAGATGGGCTTTCAATGTCACTTAATGTTCCTCGTTATGTAACAGCAATTCTTTTAACAATTGCAGTTGCCTTTATTACTATTGGAGGAATCAAAAGAATTGCTTCAGTAGCAGAAAAAGTTATTCCACTGATGTGTGTGTTATACATTGGAGGTGTTGTTTTAATACTTGTGTCACATATTACCTTATTACCAAGTGCGCTTGCTTTAATTATAAAATCAGCCTTTACACCTCAAGCAGTTTTTGGTGGTGGAACAGGAATTACGATGGTTATTGCGATGCAAAAGGGAATCAGTCGTGGTATTTTCTCAAATGAAAGTGGACTTGGAAGTGCACCAATTGCTGCAGCAGCAGCTAAAACAGACTCTTGTGTTGAACAAGGTCTTGTTTCAATGACAGGAACTTTTATTGATACAATTGTTATTTGTACCATGACAGGTCTTGCTATCGTGTTAACACAATCTTATACAACAGGATTAAATGGTGCTGCAATGACAACACATGCATTTTCAGTTGGTTTATTTATTCCTTTAATTGGTAAATATATTGTTAATATTGGTTTAGTATTCTTTGCTTTTACAACAATTATTGGATGGAATTATTATGGTGAAAGATGTATGTATTATCTTAAAGGATTAAAAGCAGTAAAGATTTATAAAATAATATATATTTTATTTATTGCAATTGGACCATTTATGTCTTTAGAATTTATCTTTGTTTTAGCTGATATTGTTAATGGATGTATGGCAATTCCTAATTTAATTGGTTTAATTGGTTTAAGAAAAGAAATTGTTGCGGAAACAGAAAAATATTTTGAATATGAACAACCAGTAGAATTGGTTACAAATATAGAAGGATAGCGAGGCTATCCTTTTTCTATAAGTTGAAGAATGTTTTTTAAAATCTTATTTGTAGAATCTTCATGATAATAGAAAGAAATAGAAGATGTCGTGTCTAATTCTTGATAATTAAGATATTTAGCGTACTGATTTGATTCGATAAAATCATGTAAAATGGCATATCCTTCTTTTAAACATACTTTTAAAAGTGTTTGTTCTATTTCGTTATTTTCAAGAGAATCATTCCAAACATCATAAATCAAATCTAAAGAATCAAGGGAACAATCTTTGTGGTAATACTTTCTTAAATGAGATATTTGTAATAAAAGGTGTGAATAATCTTTAACCTCTGGATATTCGAAAGTAATAATGGCATCTAATTGTCTTTCTTTAAATAATGTTAAAAGTTCTTTTCGTGAATACGCTTTATAATGAAGATCAACTTTTGGATAGTGTTCTTTTATTGTTTGTAATAACTTTAAAAGAAGATATTCATCTAACGATTTAATAAAACCAATAAAAAAACTTCCTTGCTTCCCAATGTCATTAAGTTAATATGACATAAATTCAATCAGAAGAAATATCAATCAGAT
>OLOD01000226.1_pt1 | contig 45271 bp, 34 predicted proteins | sample 1671921 | NCBI WGS metagenome assembly OLOD01 (sample SAMEA3136626, study PRJEB25190) | human gut metagenome | biome: human gut; feature: human-associated habitat; material: faeces | place: Austria | collected 2013
AACCAGCCTGCATAAGTGCACAAACACCACCGCAAAGTACTGCCTGCTCACCGAATAAGTCAGTTTCTGTCTCTGTTCTGAATGTTGTTTCAAGAAGACCTGCTCTTGCTCCACCGATACCAGCACCATAAGCTAATGCAAGTTCCTGAGCTTTACCTGTGTAATCCTGCTCTACAGCAACAAGACAAGGTGTTCCCTTTCCAGCTAAGTACTCAGAACGTACTGTATGACCTGGAGCCTTAGGAGCGATCATTGTTACATCAACATTTGCAGGTGGTACGATACATCCAAAGTGAATGTTGAAACCATGAGCGAACATTAACATATTACCTTCTTCAAGGTTTGGCTCAATACTTTCTTTGTAAAGTTTTGCCTGTTTCTCATCGTTGATTAAGATCATGATGATATCAGCCTGTTTTGCAGCTTCTGCTGCTGTATAAACTTTTAATCCCTGCTTCTCAGCTTTTGCCCAGGATTTACTTCCTTCATAAAGACCAACGATAACATCACAACCAGATTCTTTTAAGTTTAACGCATGAGCATGTCCCTGGCTGCCGTATCCAATAATCGCAATTTTTTTTCCGTCTAATAAAGATAAATCACAATCTTCCTGATAAAAAATTTTTGCTGCCATTTTTTGTTCCTCCTGTAATAATTATAAAAATTAATTTATTCAATTACCAAAATTGATTTCATCTCTTCTGATAAGAATTTCAATCGTTATAATACTCCTCTTTATTTCATAAATCAAGGTAATTTTGAGTATTTCTTAAAAAAATTTTCTTAAAAATGAATTAAACCATCCATTTCCCTTCATTTGAATAAAAAATTCTACGAATTTTCAGCAAAAAAAGAAGGGATATTCAAATATCCCTTCTTAATACAGAAAACTCTGCTGCTTAAATATCTTTTACACCACACAAGAATTAATTTAGTGTGCTGACACCTCGTCCAAGTCCTGTAATTCCGGTGCGAACCATCTCCAGAACCTCAAAATCTGCCATAAGATTTAAAAATGCATCCAGCTTATTCTGATTACCGGTCAGTTCAATCATAAGTGAGTTCGCTGCCACATCCACAACCTTTGCGCGGAAGATATCTGCGATAGCGATAATCTCCTGCTTCTCTTTCTTATCCGCCATCACTTTTACAAGTACTAGTTCGCGGCATACGGAATGATTATTCTCAAGCTCTACAATCTTACGTACCTCTACCAGTTTTGCAATCTGATTACGAATCTGTTCAAGAATCTGATTATCACCACTTACAGCTACTGTAATACGAGTGTACTTTGGATCATTCGTGATACCGGCTGTAATGCTGTCAATATTATACCCTCGCCGGCTGAAAAGAGCCGCTACTCTCGCTAATACACCTGGATTATTATCTACTAAAAGAGATAAAACGATCTGTCTCATATATTCTTCCTCCACACTAGTATGTAGAGATACCTTCCGTCTTCTCCGGATAGTATCCATCTATAAATCTGTCGTTACCGATTCCATAGGAATCATTAATTCCCGGATCTTCTCCAATACCAAAAACAAAGTACTGCAATGCTTTTTTATTGGCTTCATAATCTACCTGCATTACCCATGCGCCGTTGCCGCTCAAGCGGCCTTCTGTATAAGATCCTTCATATGGGATACGAAGCTGATCTACCTCTGTTGCTCCCATCGTGATAACAGAAGTTAACAAACTTCTTATCTGCTTTTCTGTAAGGTCTGTTGTCACATGCTTAAGCGCCTTCATACAGATATTGGTAAGTGTCATGACATCTTCGCCTTTTAATTCGTTAAATACAGAAATAAGAATCTTACGCTGACGGTCCGTACGTCCAAACTCACCGGTAACATCCTGACGAATTCGACAATATGCTAATGCCTGATATGGTGTGAGCATATTCTCTCCTGCCTTTACATTCTTCTCTCCATGTTTAGAATTCACATAGGCTGTTTTTAAGAAATAAGCTTCTGCTTCTGTCAATTCCATCGGTACGCCACCAATCAGATCAACTACATCACGAAATGCTTCCATATCTACTTCAACATATCCGTCAAGCTTGATTCCAAAGGTCTCTGCAATCGTCTCATATTCAAGCTGTACACCTCCATAAGAATAGGCTGCATTAAACTTATGATAACCATAACCAGGAATATCAATATACATATCTCTCATAAGAGAAGTAAGCTTTAACTTTCCATTCTTCAAATCGATCGTGGCGATCATTGTAGAATCGGAACGTCCCGCTTCTGTCTCATCTGCTCTTTTATCACATCCGATCAAAAGAATATTAACTACATCCTGGTCATACTCAAGATCTGCATCTACAACATCTACATTCTTTAACGCTGTTTTCGTATCTGTTGTAATTGTATTCGTAGCCGCTTTATAGTAAGCAGCTACCGCTCCACCTGCGGCAGATGCCACAAATGCTACTGTGAGAAGAAAACACACGAAAATCTGTGCAACAATTCTTCCCTTTCTTCCACGTTTGCGAGCTTTTTTTTCTTTTTTAACTTTTTTTACTTTCTTCGCTTCTTCTTTGTCTATGTTCATATCTTTATTTGTGTCTTCCAAACTTTAAAACCTCCTGTACAAAACTCTTTTTATACATTATACTAATTTTTCCTCTATTGCAAGTTAAAAATTCTTAAAGTTCATTTTCATTTCCAGTACCATGGATTCAACGATATTTTAAGAATCCATTTCTTTGGAAGCTTTTTATAACTTTTTCCAAGGCGATACCCAATATATTTTGCTCCATTTTGCATAATAATCTTTGGAATATAATGGAACTGGCCTTTTTTAATAAAATGCAGCAATGTCATCTTTACAAGACGAATTCCTTCTGATTCAGACTTCACTTTTGTAAAAAGTCCACCTGCATCTACCTGGGATACCGCCAGGTCAAAGTTTCTCTTTAACTGTTCTTTTGCTGTATAATTATGCCAGTGCCATACTTTCGCATCTGCCACATAAGCAATCTTCTTTCCTTCTTCAATTAGATGGGAGGCAAAAATCATATCTTCATTAAATATTGTGTGCAGAGGGAATCCGCCTAATGCATCATATTCTGATTTACGATAAGCAGCACAGACATTCGAACAGAAAAAAGTTTTAATTCCAAGTTCCGGCAAATCTTTTTTACTCTTAATCCTGCTTTCCTTTGGATAATTAAAAATTCTTGTATATGCCTCAATTGGATTATCTTTTTTATCTGCCATCTGTCTCCCGTAAGCAGCGCAGACTTCTTCATCCTCAAATGGCTTGAGCAGATTTTCAATAAGATACTCATCTGCTGGAATCGCATCCTGCGTTAAAAGAATCATAATCTCCCCGTCACACATTCTTGCCGCCTGGTTTCTTGTTCCGCCATGATCAAACTCTGGTTTTGTTATGTGGACAATTTCTCCCTGTTTTAATGTTGAAAACACTTTACTGTGAAAAAATTCTTCTTCTGTATTAATTAACAGAATTCGCTGAGGCTGTATTGTCTGCCTTTTTAACATACGAAGACATCGTTCCAGTTTTTCATCCGGATGATATGTTGGAATAATTACATCGATTTTTTTGGTCTTGTTCATTCGCACCTCCATCAACTTCATACTCATTTTAGATTAGCGCAGGTATCATCAGCGCACGAGTATCTTGATATAGTAACATTTTACTCTGACAGAAGCTTTTTGGCAAGACGTACTGCATCTGCGGCATCTTTCGAATATCCGTCCGCTCCTATTTCATCTGCAAAACTCTGTGTCGTTACTGCTCCACCAATCATTACTTTTACATTAAGATTTTCTTTTTGTTTTAATGCGATCGTATCCTTCATGCGCATCATTGTTGTTGTCATCAAAGCAGATAATACGATAATCGATGCATTATGCTCTTTTGCTGCCGCAATAATCTTATCTGCCGGTACATCTTTCCCAAGATCAATTACTTCATAGCCATAATTACGAAGCATTAACGCAACAAGATTCTTTCCGATATCATGAATATCACCTTCTACTGTCGCAATAATAATTGTCGGCATCTTTTCATTTGTTCCGCCCTCTTTAAGAAGCGGCTCTAAGTATTCCACTGCCTGTTCCATCGTGTTTGCACTCGAAATCAACTGTGGCAGAAAATAAATCTGTTTATCAAACAAAGTTCCAACTTCATTAATTGCCGGTATCAAAAGTCCGTCAAGAATCTCTCCTGGTTTTGTTCCCTGAGAAAGTTCTTCTTTTACAAAATCGACAATGCCGTCTTTATTTCCTTTTAATACGGCTTCAAATACAGGATTTTTCTTTTTGTCTGCCTCTTTAGCAGTACTTTTGTTATCTGTCTGCTCTGTTTTTTTTATGCCATTGTTTCCTGCACTTTGTGCTGCTTTTGCCATGGCCGCTTCTTTTAATGGCGCCATACGCTGAATCTGTTCAATATAGGCAATGTCAGAGCCTTCTTTATTACGCAGAAGATCAGAGGCGAAAGAAATTCCCATCAAAAGCTGATTTGATGGATTGGCAATCGCCATAGTAAGTCCACTTGCAATTGCCATTGCTGCAAATGCACTGTTTACGTATGGTCTTTCCGGAAGTCCAAAAGAAATATTAGAAAGACCCATTGTCGTACATAGATTTAAATCTTCTTTACAATAACGAATGGTTTCTAATGTCTCTATTGCCGCATTTTTATTTGCACCAACTGTTGCCACTAAACCATCTACGATAATCTGATTTTTTGAAATGCCCAGTGCCTTTGCTCTTTTCAATATCTCATTAATAATTGCTTTCTTTTCTTCAAGACTCTTTGGAAGTCCCTTGTCTGAAAGAGGAAGAAGGATAAACATTGCTCCATATTTTTTTGCTAATGGAAGAAGTTTTTCAATCTTTTCTTTTTCAAGAGAAATAGAATTAATGAGAGCACGTCCCGGATACACACGAAGTGCCGCTTCCATAACTTCTACATAGCTTGTATCAATACACAGGGGAAGGCCGGAAACCATTGTCACTTTAGAAATCGCTTTTAACATCATTTCTTTCTCATCAATACCATTTGTTCCCATATTGATATCAAGAATATGTGCCCCCATTTCTTCCTGCTGCTCTGCCATTTCCTCTACAAGATTCATTTTACCTGCACGAAGTTCTTCCTGTAATTTCTTCTTTCCGGTTGGATTAATTCTTTCTCCGATCACAAGGAACTTTCCGTCTAATGCAATTTCCTGACTCTTTCTTTCCGAGGCAAGCATGACAGGATGTTCATTATGCGGAGCTTTCGTTGTAAGTCCGGCTACCTTCTGTGAAAGCATTCTGATATGTTCTGGTGTTGTTCCGCAGCATCCGCCAATTAATCCAGCACCTGCTTCAATAAACTCCGGTCCCCAGGATGCAAATTCTTCCGGAAGCATCGGATATACTGTAACTCCATCCTGCAGAACAGGAAGACCGGCATTCGGCTTTGCAAGAAGTGGGACTTCCGCATATTCTTTCATTTTACGAATAACCGGAATCATTTCTTTTGGACCGGTAGAACAATTCACTCCAATAACATCTGCACCAATACTCTGTAAAACAACAACTGCTGTTACCGGATCGGTACCATATAATGTCCTTCCGTCCTCCTGAAATGTAAGAGATGCAATTACCGGCAAGTCGCAAACTTCTTTAATTGCAATTACTGCTGCCCTTGTTTCCGCAAGACTCATCATCGTCTCCACAACAAAAAGATCTACCCCAGCCTCTACCAGATATCTTGCCTGTTCTTTATAAATATCGATCAGTGTTTCAAGCTTCATCGGTCCTACAGGCTCTAATGCGATACCGGTCATCGTCATATCACCTGCCACAAGAGCTTTATTCCCTGCCGCTTTTTTACTTAATGCAACCAGACGTTTATTTATTTCTTCAGCGCGTTCTGAAAGACCATATTCTTCCAACTTAATGCGGTTTCCCGAAAAAGTCGGCGCATATAAAATATTCGTTCCTGCCTCTACAAATGCCTTCTGCAAAGCAATTAACTTATCTTCATTTTCCAAAATCCATTCTTCCGGACACACACCTGGTTTCATTCCTGCTTTTTGAAGATTTGAGCCTGTCGCTCCATCCAGAATAACTGGCTTTTGCTGTATCATTTTGTAAAATTCGTTTATCTTCATTTTTATTCTTTCCTTTGCTATTTGCTTCTTTTCTCATTTTATTTGAAAACTCTGAAACCACCCCTTGCCCGAAATCAATCCATGACTCCAGATTCTTATACATATTCCAATATAGACTTCACTAATGAAACTCTGTTAAATGGTGTCATAAAGTAAAATCCAGCACCTACCTCTTTTCCCATTTCAATGATTTCCTTTGAAATTTCAACAGCAGCTTCCTCATATTCTTCTCTTGATGCATTTTCTTTATATTTTTCTACCACACGATCCGGCACATAAATTCCTGGCATCTCATTTTTAATAAATAATGCGTTCCTTCTGCTGACAAGAGGCATAATCCCTATTAAAATCTTTGCTCCTGTTCTTTCTTTTAAGAATACAAGGCGTTTTATACCCTCTTCGTCATAAACCGGCTGTGTAAGAAAATAACTACATCCTGCTTCTATTTTTTTAATCATTCTTCCTGCAATATTTTCTGGACTTGCTCCATTTTGATTTAAAGCCCCTCCATAAAAAATCGTATCATCTGCAAATATTTCCTGGTTCATACTCTGTGCAAACTTCATTAAACGGATGGAATTAAAATCAAAAACACTTTTGGTAAATTCCCGGTCTTCTCTTGCCACCGGATCACCTGTAACAAACAGATAATTACGAATTTCATTTACATAACTTCCAAGTAATCCACTTCGAATCGCAATACGATTTTTATCACGACAGGCAAGATGCGGCATCACATCCATTCCTGTCTGCATTTTTATTTTTACTGCCATCAAAGACGCATCTGCTCTTGAACGAGCCAACGGCGAATCCGCAATTGTAATAATATCTGCTTTCGTAGAAAGAAGTTCCTCCGCACCATTTACTAACTTTGTATCATTCGCATCAAAAGGGGGATCGAGTTCAACTGCACAGACAAGTTCCCCTTTCTCCAGTTTCCGGCGAAATGTATTTACTACCTGTTCTTTTTTTATCGTCTTATTCTTTCCTTCTGCACTTTTTATATGTGCCAGCTGTTCTTGTCGTTTCTGTATTCTCCCTGCTGCATCTGTCCACACGATTCTTGTCGGAACTTTCAAAGTGTGTTTTGCCTGAAAAAGAGTTCGGTATATTTCCCCGATATATTCCGGGGTTGTACCACAGCATCCTCCCAGAACACGAACGCCTAATTCCGAAACTTCTTTAATCTTCTCACCAAAATAAGTAACACTATCTGAATATATCGCATGTCCTCTTACAATCTGAGGATATCCACAGTTTGGAAGCGCGGTAAGAATCATATCTTCCGGCACTCCGTATTCTTCAATGTAGGCCTCCAAAAATCTCTTCATATGTGCTGCGCCAATACCACAGTTTAAGCCTGCACCATCAAGAAGTCCACTTTGTACGGCATCTCGTAAAATCGTTTTATAATGAAAACCTGTCCGGCTATAACCTGTTGGTGTCAATGAAAACTGTCCGATAATAAAAGCTTCCGGACAAATTTGCCGGATATATTCTGCCATTTTTAAGACATATTCCGTATCAGGAAAAGTTTCCAGCACAAAAATATTGGCACCTGCTTCTAGAAAGCTGTCACATATTTCATAATATTGCTGTAGGATATCTGTCTCTTCACTCTCTTTTTCTTCTAAAATAGGTCCAATATCCGCTGCTGGAAATACTGGATAACTTTCAGAATACGCTTCTCTCGCAACTTCCTCTGCTAGTCGATAACCTTTTGTCACAAGTTCTTTCAAACTTACATTTTGAAACTGTTCTGCTCTGTTTTGCTGTAAAGACAACAAAGTTTCTCTGTTTGCCAAAAAAGTATTACTTCTTAATAATTGTGCACCATTTTTCACATAATTTTTATGAATCTGTCGTACCAAAGACGGGTTGGTAATATTGGCTTCTTCAGAACAGATATAATTCTCTTTCTCTACCGTATCAAAATATGTCCCCATCGCTCCGTCTGTCAATAATTTATGATTTTCCAAATATTCTCTTATGTTCATCTCATCCATCCCATCATTTTTCATTCTGTGATTTCCTGCTCTATGAAATTGCCATAAATAGTTACAAAAAAATCCTGTAGCTTCTGTCAGGAGCAATATCGCTTATCAGAACAGCTACAGGATTCTTATCATTTAAACTTCTGTTACTTTACCTTCGTATTCCAGAAGCAATCTGCCCTTCATTCCACAGGCGATTGCAAGCTTTCTCATGCAACGCATCATAGAACGATTATCATCTACTCCGTAACGATCAATAATATCTACATACTTATCAATCGCATCCATCGCATTCTTATCAGAAAGATAAAATGTCTCGATAATCTCTTCTATATTGCTTCGCTTTGATGTCGTAAAATATAACAGTGTAATCTGAAGACCGGTAAAAACATTATATAATTCTCTATTATAATCTGCCATACCAGACTTCAAAAATGCATATAGATCACTCAAACGCATCGTATCAATATCATCAATATGCATATCGTAACTTCTCAGTTTGTTCTCCACATCAATATCCATAATAATGGAGCTGATCATCATAGCTACCTGAAATCCATCAATATCATTCTTGCTCTTTGCACTTAATACCGGTGCATTATTACTCATCTGCTGACAATAAATGATATCACGAATCAAAGCATTTTCAAAGAGGGAATCTTCCAAAGTATTATCTACTTTAACAATAAATTCTTTCTTTCCGGTATCCATCGCTACCGGACGGCTACAATCTTCCTCATTCTCAGGGTCTAACTTTACAATTTTAATCGGATAGATCAGACCTTCTGTAATATCTTTATAAATAGCCTCTGTCTTCTCAGAAAGCACCTTTCCTAAAATTTCCATTATCCTTCTTCCTTCCTTTTCGTATCCTATAATAAACTTCTCATATTTTAACAAAATACTTTTCGTCATGCAAGGAAGATTTTTGTTCTTCCCCTTCCTTCCTCTGCTCTCTTTTTACCATTATCTGTTCGTTTTTCTACCATAATAGACTTCTGCTCTTCCAGATATCTCATTATAAAATGCTGCTTCTGCCGCATATCGATATGGATTAATAAAAATAAAACCGATTCCTAATGTTAAAATACCAAGAATATCCCATCCAATAAAACTTAATCGCAAACAAAAAAGCTCCCATTTATGCTTCTTCATGATCTGTTTTGATGCCCGAAATGCTTCTCTTGTTGAAAAGCCCTTCCGTTCTTCAAGAATATATGGCACCATCGCATACGAATACTTCGCAACAACTCCTGGTATAATAAACAGAATATATCCCAATGACAAAACAAAAAATAATGTAATCTTTGCACAAAGAACTCTCCACCAGTCTGACATTCTTCCTGTCAGGCAGGCAATCCCGTTCTTTCTTCTATCCAGTAATGCCAGGTTAAAATCAATATATCCAAGGCGTACAGGCCCTCCAATAAAAAAGTAGATCAGTGCGATCGCTGTTGTTCCAATAAATAAAATCGGATAAAACCCCGGAAGAAATTCGAGAAAATAAATCAGAATTATTGCAATGAATGCGTATTTTGTAATAAATAAGAATGAGGATGAAAACACGCCAAGCCAATTGGCAAATAATCCCACCACCGCTGCTTTCACCCAGTTTCCCTTTAGCGCATCTAAAGCAATTTCTTTATATGTTCCTGAACCCAGTCTCATGTCTATCTCCTTCTATCTAGTCTCTTACTCCTGCTGTATCTATGTTGTATACCTAACAGAAAAAAGCCATCCCTTTGAGGACAGCTCCTTCTTCCTATACACTTGTCTGCTAGATATTCCACATCTCTTTAATTCTTACAAGTTCATTCAGCGTCATATTCATAAACGCCTCATTCTTTGGATTATTACTGAAAGCATTCGTTTCTTTACGGTAAATGATCTCTTCTGCAACATCTTCTACCGTAACTCCTTTCGCTTTCAAAATCTGTGCTGCTTCATAACCTCTCATAGTAAGCCTCCCATTTTATTTAAAATAAATTTCTGTATTCATTATAGAACAATCTCTGTAAATAATCCACCTATTTTTATCAGATATTATGAAATCGATCCTGATCTTTTGCATCTTCGCCAGCGCCAAAGCCAAGCTCGTCATACTTTGACTTCACTTCTTCCCATGGCAAAGTATCTCTCTCTTCTTTTAAATAAGAAAGAATATCCGCAATTCCTTCACCGGTATAAGCACTGGTATAAAAGATTTTCTTACATCCTGCTAATTCCAGCCATGCTGCTGCCTGTGCCGGCTGTGCTGCCCAATGGTCAATCTTTGTAACAACCCCCACAACCTCTCTGTTACAGACAGGTGTAAGATTCGGTGAATACAGAGAAAAAGCTTCCGTAGCATCCATCAAAAGGCCGATTACATCTGCTTCTGCTGTAAAAACCGCCAAAGCAGAAATCAGATTCTTTGACTGGAGATATTCTCCTGGTGTGTCAATAATAACATCGTAATGATTTACATATTGTGTTTTATGGTAGGTGATCGTCTTCCCCTTCATCGCCTGAGATAAAGTAGTCTTTCCCGCTTCACTTCGTCCAATAAACATAATCTTTCTCATAAGTACCTCTATCCTTTAATTTTTTTTGGTTTCGAGTAATCACTATAATAAATGCGTCCATTTACAGATTTTAATGTTCGAATCTTAAAATAATATTTCTTTTTAGATTTTAATTTTTTCTTTATGACTGCTTTTCCTTTCATGGAATTCACAGTTGCTATTTTTTTATACCCTTTGTTTTTCTTTGTAGAACAGAAAACCTGAACCTTTATTCCATTCCCCTTCTGATTCCAGAAAACTTTTACCTTCTTCTTTGCCGCTTTTACAGTAATCTTTGCCGCAGGAAGCATAAGAAAATTAATATCTACAGCTCCGTTAATTCCATTTACCGTTCCTCTATTCGTCGCCTGCCACATCTGATAACTTCCCTGATAGGTGCACTTCGTACTCCAATGTGCCACCCATTTCTCACATTGGTTAAAAGAAGCTTCCGGAAGTTCTTTTTCAAACCAGCTTTTCGGCGCAAATACACCAACAGAATACCCTGCTTTCTTAATAATACTCGTAAAAGTCTGTATAATCTTCTGGCGTTGCTTTGCATTCGTATGGCTTAAAATATAATTATCTTCAAGATCATAGTAAATCGGATAGGTAATCTTATGCCCTCTTACCAGACGAAGAACATGTGCTGCCTCGCTCTTTGCTTTTGCTACAGTATCTGCATAAGAATATAAATATGCCCCATAAGGAATACCATATTTCTCACATTCTAAAACATTATCGAGCCACTGTCTGTCATCCTGTTCCCTCTGATTCGCACCATAGCCGCAGCGGATAATTGCAAAATCCACACCATCTGCCTTTACCTTCTGCCAGTCGATCACTCCCTGATTATGACTGACATCAATTCCTCTTGCTATTGCTCCCTGAATAATCGAACCATTACTACTTCGATACTTTCCTGCAATCTTCTTCCATGCATTCGGATAAACATCTGCAAATGTTGACGCCTGCACTGCAGCTTGTCCATTCTCATAACGGAAACTATTCGCCTGATCTCCGCTTTCTTTTGCACAAACAGGTACTATCGCAGTTACTGCCATAATAAGAGCACACGTCATTCCGAGTACTCTTGTAAACATCTTATTCTTCATCATATTCATCCCTTCCCAAAGCTTTTTTCGCTTTGTCTCTTTCCAGCAGAAAACTTTATTCCATCATGAATCTTACTTAGAGTCCTGCTTATATGTAAAAACTCTTAACTTATTTATTATAGCAAATTACTCCCTATTTATAAACCATTTATTCTGTCAAATTAATTTATTGCTGAAAATAGAAAACCAGAAAGGTTTCTTAACCTTTCTGGTTTTCTATTTTTCATGACAGATAAAAATCGGTATTTTTTAGAATAATCCTCCGATGCTGAGGAATAATGGAGCAAATACTAATGATACGATCGTCATAAGTTTAATAAGGATATTGATAGAAGGTCCTGATGTATCTTTGAATGGATCACCTACCGTATCTCCTACAACTGCTGCACGATGTGCTTCGCTTCCTTTTCCACCATGATTACCATCTTCAATATATTTCTTCGCGTTATCCCATGCTCCACCGGAATTAGACATAAAGATAGCGAGCATAACACCTGTTACTAAAGCTCCACCAAGAAGTCCGCCAAGTGCTGCCGGTCCAAGTACAACACCGATAAATAATGGTGCAAGAACTGCCATCACACCAGGAAGAAGCATTTCTTTTAAAGCTGCCTGAGTAGAAATAGCTACGCAGGATGTATAATCAGGTTTTCCTTTTCCTTCTAAGATTCCAGGAATCGTTTTAAACTGTCGTCTTACTTCCTCGATCATCTTGTAAGCTGCCTTAGATACAGAATCCATTGTAAAAGCAGAGAAGAGGAATGGAAGCATACCACCTACAAACATACCAACGATTACTTTATAATCCAGTAAGTTGATTCCGGATTCAAATAATCCAACTGCCTGTGCATAAGAAACGAATAACGCTAATGCTGTAAGAGCGGCAGAACCAATAGCAAATCCTTTACCCATAGCTGCTGTTGTATTACCAACGGCATCAAGTTTATCTGTAATGTTACGAACTTCAGATGGAAGACCAGACATTTCTGCAATTCCACCGGCATTATCCGCGATCGGACCATATGCATCTACCGCTACTGTAATACCAGTTGTTGAAAGCATACCTACGGCTGCTAATGCGATTCCGTAAAGGCCGCTGAAAGAATATGCACCAATGATTCCAATTGCAATTAAGATAATCGGAACAGCTGTAGACTGCATTCCTACAGCAATACCACTGATTACCGTTGTTGCCGGACCGGTTTCAGACTGCTGTGCAATCTTTTTAACAAAACCATAATCCCCAGAAGTATACACTTCTGTGATCACACCGATCAAAAGACCAACGATAAGACCGAAAATAATAGCAATCGCTTCTTTAAATCCATTAAAGAACACTTTACTTAAAATCAAAGAACCAATCATCACTACGATTGCTGCGGAATAACTTCCGTATTTCAACGCTTTATGCGGACTGGAATTCTCGTCACCTTTTACAAAGAAACATCCAATGACAGATGCTAATACACCAAGTGCTGCGATAACTAATGGGAAAATAGCTCCACTTTCTTTCGCATAAACAACACCAAGGGTAATCGCAGATACTAAAGATCCTACATATGACTCAAATAAGTCAGCGCCCATTCCGGCAACATCCCCTACGTTATCTCCTACATTATCAGCAATAACAGCTGGATTACGAGGGTCATCTTCCGGAATACCAGCTTCTACCTTACCTACAAGGTCTGCTCCAACATCGGCAGCCTTCGTATAAATACCACCACCTACACGAGCAAATAATGCGATAGAAGATGCTCCTAATGAAAATCCAGAAAGAACATCTGGATTTTTAGTCAAAGCATAGATAACTCCTGCTCCAAAAAGGCCAAAACCTACTACTGCCATACCCATGACAGCACCACCGGAAAATGCGATTGATAACGCTTTATTCATTCCGCTGTCTTTTGCTGCTGCAGCGGTTCTTACGTTTGCTTTTGTAGCAACATTCATTCCGATATAACCAGCTACTGTAGAGAATAATGCTCCAACAAGAAAACATACTGCTGTTACCCAGTTACCAATTCCTACACCAATTAATATAAATAATACCGCAACAAATACAATAAGGATCTTATATTCTGCTGTGAGGAAGGCTCTTGCTCCTTCGTGAATAAATGCTGCAATCTCCTTCATTCTGTCTGTTCCTGCATCCTGTCTTCCTACTTTTTTTGTAAGATAAAACGCAAAGAGTAACGCACAAATTCCAAGAATTGGCGCACAAAAAATTAAACGTTCCATACTCATCCTCCTATAACTTATTTTTCTTTATGAAATATTAATTTTATTATCTAAAAAATGCTTTTGTTTGTAAATGTTTTTTATTGTTATAAACAAGTTTATAGACGGTTTTTCTTGTTTTTTAGTTATTTTTTCAATAATATCCCCGTTAGTTTTCTATTTATTGTATATTTTTTCTCAAAAAGAACTTTTTTCTCTTTATATAACTCACATTATACTTTTCATTTGAAATCACATTCTTTTCTTATCCGAAGGCTAACCTGTCGAAAAGAAAAGGAGAGGATCACTTTACATAATCCTCTCCTAACTTCATTTCTTATTTCAAACCTACTTATCGCTTAGTTCCTACTGTCAATTCACAAATAAGCGGATCTGATACTATTAACATGGAAACAAATCCCCCATAATGAAGTTACTTTCTTACTTTAATGTGTACTTCCCGAAGCTGCATTTCAGAAACTTCATTTGGTGCTCCGCACATAACATCCTGTGCATTACCATTCATAGGGAATGGAATAACCTCACGAATATTTTCTTCATTGCGAAGCAGCATGATCATACGATCTACACCAGGTGCCATACCGGCATGTGGCGGCGCACCATACTGGAATGCATTGTAAAGTGCACCAAATTTCTCTTTTAAATCTTCCTCAGTATATCCTGCGATTTCAAAAGCTTTTACCATGATATCAAGATTATGGTTTCTTACCGCTCCAGAAGAAAGCTCTACACCATTACATACGATATCATACTGATAAGCAAGTAATTCCAATGGATCCTTTGTTGTTAACGCTTCTAAACCACCCTGTGGCATAGAGAATGGATTGTGAGTAAAGATGATTTTTTTCTGTTCTTCATCATACTCATACATTGGAAAATCATTAATAAAACAGAAGCGGTATGCATTCTTCTCTAATAAATCAAGACGCTGTCCTAATTCATTCCGAAGCTGTCCTGCATAAAGAGCTGCCTGTTTTTCTTTATCTGCGATAAAGAAAATCGTATCTCCACCTTTAAGACCAGCGATTTCACGAATCTCTGCCTTCATATCATCCGGAATAAACTTATCGATTGGTCCTTTATAACTTAAATCTTCTTTTACTTCAAGATAGCCAAGTCCGCCCATTCCAATCGATGTCGCGAACTTAAGAAGTTTCTCATGGAAACCTTTCGACATCTTATTTGATACTTTAATTGCACGAACAGTCTGACCATGGAATGGTTTAAATGTACATCTCTGGAAGAAATCTGTCACATCTACAATACGAAGTGGATTTCTTAAATCCGGCTTATCAGAACCAAACTCAAGCATTGCCTGCTTGTAGCTGATTACCGGATAAGGAGCTGCTGTTACAACACTTCCTTCTGGTGCAAACTTTTCAAATGTTGCTGTAAGAACTTCTTCTCCTACGCGGAATACATCTTCCTGTGTTGCAAAACTCATTTCAAAGTCTAACTGATAAAATTCTCCTGGAGAGCGGTCTGCTCTGGCATCTTCATCACGAAAACATGGAGCAATCTGGAAATACTTATCAAATCCAGATACCATAAGAAGCTGCTTATACTGCTGTGGTGCCTGTGGAAGCGCATAAAACTTCCCTTTGTATTTTCTGGATGGCACGATATAATCTCTTGCACCTTCTGGAGAAGAAGCGCAAAGAATTGGAGTCTGAATTTCTAAAAATCCCATATCTGTCATCTTCTGTCTTAAAAAGCTGATAACTTTAGAACGGAAAATCATGTTATCTTTTACTTTTTTATTTCTCAAATCAAGATAACGATATTTTAAACGTACATTTTCATGATTTTCTTTAGAAGTCATGACCTCAAACGGAAGCTGCTTATATACCTTTCCAAGTAAGTCTACTTTGTGAGCTTCTAATTCAATTGTTCCGGTCGGAATCTTTGGATTATATGTTTCCTCATCTCTATGCTCAATCACACCTTCAAGAGAAATGCAATCCTCTTTATTGATTCCTTCTAGTAAAGTAGTATCTCTCATTACAACCTGAAGGACACCATACATATCTCTTAAATCAATAAAAGATACACCACCATGATCTCGGATATTCTCTACCCAGCCTGCCACGCGGACAGTTTCGCCAACATTCTCTTCATTCATCATATCAAGAGTTCTGTCTCTGTAAATGTTTGATATGTTCATTTATCTAATCTCCCTTCTTATAATACAACTTATAATACAACTTTATTGCTTACTCAAGTCTTCTTGACTAGGACAAAACAAAAAAACGTCCTGAACTATAACTAGTTCAGGACGGATGATTCCGCGGTACCACCTGAATTACTGTCTTTATATAAAACAGTCACTCAAAACCAACTTCTGTCTAACGCACAGTTACGGCGCACCTACTGATCAGTCTGCTCGTGTCCGTTTTGCAGACCTTTGTTCAGATTGCGGCTGATAAAGTGTTATTCATGAAAATTCATTCTGCAGGGTTCTCACCATCCCCCACTCTCTGGAAGCGATAATTCTCACTACTTCTCTTTGTCATTGCCTTTACATCAAATCTTACTCAGTCTACCACAGCTTAAAAAAAATGTCCAGAAATTTTTTTCTTATATTTCAAGTGGATTCTTTATCGCATACTCCAAAGCCTCGATAAAAGCAGTCGTTGCTGCCCGGCAGGCAGATTCTGTTCCGGCAAGCACTGCCCCACTTGAGTTTGCATGTGACGGCGGATACCAGTATCTTGCTACCCGGGTATTGCCTGCCTTTAACGCCTTATCCAATGCATAGTTTGTCTCAATCGGACCTCCTACAAGATATGCATAAGATTCTCCAGGTTTAATATCACACCATTCCTGAAAATACTTTCCCGGTCTTGGAATCGTCTGTGCATAGAACGCTGTTCCCTCATCTCCATCAAAGTTACAAAGCTCCGAATGATTCTCTATAAAATCTTTTATGTAGCGAAGACCGCTCTTCACGTCTTCTACCTTCGGACCGGAAAAAAGAACAAATACACTTCCGCCGTACTTACTCCAAGAACAAATAGAACCTCCGTAATACGTCTGTGCATGAATCAGCTTAATATTTGCCTTCTTGCTTGCATCATCTACTGCAAGATACCCAATATCATCATTATCCGTAGAAAAGAAACCAACACTTGTATGTCCTTCCGGTATATTATATACTCTTGCAAACTCAGCCGTCACATTTGCAATCACTTTCTGGCTGAGCATATGTGTCTCCATCTTTACAATCTTCATAAATTAAAATCCTTTCATTACTATTCAGGTCGGGCCGTCACTCACCACCTGAAAGAGGTGGGAGTCTTCTCGACTGAGATAAAATCTCTGTTTTTCACAAAAATCTCACTCTATATCCATTGGATGAAATGCACAGTACTCTACCCCTTCAACAAATGCCTCAACGGCAGACCGACAGGCAGATTCCGTTCCATAAACAATTGCTCCACCCGTATTAACACGCGAAGGAATCTCAGATAATTCCGCAATTTTTACATCTGCTGCTTTTAATGCTTTATCTAAGCCATACATGCTCTCTACCGGTGCAGATACCAGATATGCTATGGATGTTCCCTCGCTAAGTCCTAACGATTCCTGATAATACTTTCCGATTCTTGGAACATAATCCACATAGTATCCTAACGTACCATCTTCGTTCAGATGATAGTTTCCTGATTTATTCTCTATATAATCTTTCGCATAATGAAGACCACTCTTTACATCCGCAACTTTCTCTCCGGAAATAATTGCTGTAATCTCTCCCCCATATCTGCTCCAGGAATGATCAACACCCCCATAGACTGTCTCAATCTGAATGACCTTAATCTTAGCCTTCTTTGTTGCATCATCTACCGCAAGCCACATAACATCCTCACAATCTGCAGAAAAAACAGCCATACTTTCATGGTCTTCAGGAATGTCATATAACTTCCGATATTCTTCTGTAATTCGTGGAATAATCTTTTCCATCACTACATGAGCATCTATTCTCCTTCTCATATTGTACTCCTAACAATTCAATTCTCTAATATAACTAATAAAACGCAGCACTGATGCTTTTCAAGCATGATCATGCAGCAGCTCTTAATAATTACCAGTTTATCATAAATCACTTTCCATGAACATAAACTATTTTTTACTTTGGCTGTGAATTTATGTTCTTTTCTTTACTTTTTATTATACAGATCCTGTAATATTTCTTTTGCTGTTTTATGCTGATATAAATCCGGATCATCTAACACGCTTCCCTTGCCTGTTGTCCAACGGAACTGAGCATAATCCGTAAGATAACTCATTCCCCTTCCACAGGATGGATAGCGGCGATACCAGGACGGATAATACTTCTTCATATATGCCTTTGCTAATCTTACAGCTTCGCTTCCTGCTTTCCCCTGTCTGTTCGGAGTACCTGACAAACGAACACCTGCCGGACTTGAATGTACTAAAACAACACTCCCATCCTGACAGCTTCCCACAACAATATAGACATGGGTAGATGAACTCATAACATCACCGGCTTTAAAGTCTTTGATCCCTGCTGCGCTTTTATAAGTCCCCCATCCATACTTCGCAAAAGATGATGCCATCTTCGATGCCTTCATAACATAACCATGCCCCAGCTTTCCATTCTTTGTTTTCATTATATTATAGATGCTCCAGCCAACAAAACCGGAGCAATCAAGCCCTGCACCAAATTGATATCTGTGTCTCCTGTAGTTATAAGATGCCTTCTGTTTCCCGCAAAAATTACGCCAGTTCGGATTCAGACCGATTAAAACTCCATCCTTTCCAGCTCCGGTATCTTCTTTATTCCAGCCACCACCCCATATATACATTGTTGATCCAACCGGAGTAATTGCCGTTGTCAAAAAGTTCTTAATAGTAGATGTTGAATCCGTTGCTGTCATCGTCTCCACCTTTTTCCCGAACTTTCCGTAAATGACCTTCTTTTTCGTTCGATATGCCCTTACTTTGTATTGATACCTTCTGCCTCGTGCTTTTTTCTTTAAAACGATCTTCCTCTTTTTCGTTACTTTTACCTTTGTAAACGCTTTCTCTCCTTCTGCCTTTTCAAAAACTTCATACCCATCCGCTTTTTTTACCGGTTCCCATGAAATCACGACTCGATCTTCTACTCCATTCGCAAGAACCCCCAGTGGTTTCCCCAAACGTTCCTTCGCCATAACCGTCTCTCCACAAACAAGTAACATTGTTATCAAAAATATTATTATAACCGGATACTTCTTCACCGTACACAGCCTCCTTCTTCTAGCTTTATGCAATATTAAAAAAAACATTCATGTTATGATGTTAGGATCAAAAGGTATTTTCCCTAACATCATAACATGAATCTATTTTTTATCCAATATGCTTTTTATATTCCGATATCGATTGTGCCGGAAATCAGGATAGTTAGAATAATTACAAAAAATTTAATATGTAATGTTTTCCTTGAAAAAATTTCTTAATTTTTGCTGTAAAATGTGTTACAATTTATTATAAATTACATATGAGGAGATGTATCACCAATGAACACGAACAAACACTCGAAAAAAGTTGTGCATCTGCCATTATTTATTCAAAAGAATCATAAGGCAATACTTTTTTCTCTTCTTCTTTTTCTGATGCTCCCGACAACTTTTGTTCACGCACAACGGCTGTATACTACCGACGGAGTGAATGTACGAGCCAAGCCAAATGGCTCTTCAAAGATTCTCACTTCTGTTTCCGCCGGGACACCTGTAACTAGAACAGGCAGTAAAGGTAACTGGATTGCAGTTAAAGTAGATGGAGTAAGAGGATATATTTATAAAACATATCTTAAGCGTTCCAAAAAGGCTTCTGCATCCTCTGCGAATAGCACATCTTACCGCGCAGTAATCACTGCCAGCAGCGTAAATATGCGTGCGAAACCTTCCTTTTCCGGACGTATTAAAGGAAGCTTGTCCGCAGGTCAAAGCGTTACTGTCTGCACTACAAAAGGTGCATGGAAAAAAGTGAAAACTTCCGCCGGAAAAAAGGGTTATGTTTATGGGATTTACGTTGGAAAAAGTTATACTCCAGTAAAAAAAGCAGCTAAAACTTCCCCTACTGTTTCTACTGGTAACTACCGCTCAAGAGCAATCTCTTATGCACATACCAGACTTGGGAACAAATACAGTCAGGCAAGACGAGACCAGAAAGGCTATGCCGATTGTTCCAGCCTCGTACGTGATGCCTATAAAAGTGCAACCGGCAAATATATCGGTAACACTACTTATGAACAACTTGAACTCATGGATTCTTACTTGTATTCTGTTTCCTCTGTTCATAATGTTACCGTCGGAGATTTGGTATTCCACCGAGGCGGTTCTAATCACGTTGGAATCTATCTTGGAAACGGAAAGGTTCTCCACGCTTCTCAGACCGCTGGAAAGGTAAAAATCAGCACATTTAGCCGAAGCAGTACCTACTGGGATACCGGGTGTAATGCCGCAGCTTACTGCGCTTCTCGCTAATAAAAAATATGGCAGGAATTCCTGCCATATTTTTTTACCTATCACGCTTAATTCATACATAAATATGCAAAATATCCTGCATATGCTAACAGCATTATAATTCCACAGGGTCTTCTAAGTTCTTTATTCTTTATCGTTCCAAGCCATAAAATAACACCTGCAGCTACTGCTACCGCTGAATCAACCAAAAACTTACTTTCAAATGGTACATTACAGATTAATGCAGTTGTTCCAATGACAAAAAGAATATTAAATATATTACTTCCTACGATATTTCCGATCGCAATTCCAACATTTCCACTTTTGGCTGCTGTTACGGAAGTAACAAGTTCCGGAAGGCTTGTTCCAAACGCTACGATCGTAAGTCCAATGAAACGTTCACTCATTCCAAAGGTTCTTGCTATTGCCGATGCCGAATCAACTACAAGGTCACTTCCCCATACAACCATGATTCCTCCGGCAATGATGGAGATGATACACTTTAAATAAGACATATCACACTGGGCTTCTTCTTCTGAAACTTTATTCTTTTTTGACATAACAAAAAGATAAGCAAGAAATGCGATAAATAATATCCAGAAAATCACACCTTCTACAAAACTAACTGCCTGTCTGGTCATTCCAAAAAAAATCATCAGAAATGTAACCAGTATCATGAACGGAATTTCATAATATAATGTGGATTTCTGAATCGCAACATTTGTAATAACTGCTGTAATTCCAAGAATCACAAAAACATTCATAATATTACTGCCAACAACATTTCCGATTGTAATTCCTGCATTTCCTTTTAAACCGGATGTAATACTGACGGCAGCTTCCGGAAGGCTTGTTCCCATTGCCACAATCGTAAGTCCAACGATCAACTGAGGAATCCCCAGCTTCGCCGCAATTCCGGCAGCTCCATTTACAAAAAAGTCTGCACCTTTTACTAAAAATACAAACCCTAAACATAAAAGTAAAATCTGAAGTATCATAAATATCTTTTCCTCCTAAGATTACTGAAGGTGATAGTGTGGAAGATCTGCTGGTTTTTTAAATGTTTCTTTGTGAAGCGCATCCATAACCTTTTCTACCGGACAGATGTCATGTTCTTCTCGAAGGAACTCAAAAATTTCATCAATTCCTTCTCCTGTATAAGAACTTGTAAAAAATATCTTTTTACATCCGGTTAACTTTAACCATTCCGCTGCCTGCTGCGGATTAGCTGCCCAGTGATCTATTTTAGTTACAATTCCCACTTCATCTCTGTTTCCAAGTGGTGTTACATTTGGAGGATATAAAGAATACGGTTCTGTCGCACTTAAAACAATTCCTACCACATCGGATTCTGCCGCATATAAATCAATCGTATGTGATAAATCCATATTTTCAGCATACTCTCCCGGCATATCAATAATACAATCATACTGGCTGACATACTGTGTCTTCTTATAAGTAATCTTTTCTCCACGTAATACCTGTTTTAACGTTGTCTTCCCACTTTCACTTCGTCCAATTAGCAATATCCTTCTCATTAATAACGTCCCCCTGTTTTCAGTTCCTTATTCACATAGGGTCTCTCCCCGTCCCAATCATATACTGTATGCGAATAAATTTAACATATCAGATCAAGAATACCAAGGCATTCTTGAATGTATCGCAACTATACTCCCATAAAAAACATTAAGGCTGCCCAGGTATAAAGAGGATAATACATACCATGTTCATCTCTTCCTTTGCAAAGATAGTCTTGTGCATCTTCTTTGCTCACCAGACGAAATCCTTCAAACACTTCCGAACCTTCTGCCCCATCATGATTCATCTTTGGCATCTCGTCACGATTGATTGATATATATACTAAAGCATTCCCCTCATCTGTCATTCCCGGGGTACTGAATACACATGGAGATATCACCTTTACCTCATCAGATTCTTCCACTTCAATTCCGGTTTCTTCCTTCAGCTCTCGAATCGCTGTAGCTACAAGAGCATTTGGATTATCCCAGTCTTTTTCGTCAATAAGACCTGCCGGTACGCTTAACATATACTGTCCGACCGGATAACGATATTCCCAGTTTAAAAGAAGCTTCTTCGGCTGTCCCTTGATATTTAGTACAACAAAACAGCTTACTGCATCTGCCTGCATCGTCTTACATTCTTCATCCGGTGTCAATGCAACCATTCTATCTTTCTTCCTTCTGCTGGCACAATAATAGTGTCCGCCTTCTCTATACTGTAAATCATAGAGGTTCATATATTCCGACTCATAAATTGTCTCCATCTTTCCGTTATACATATTCTTGTCACCTTTCTTAAGATATAAAAAATCCTAAAAGAAGACGCTGTTTTACATAAGTTTTACATAAAACAGTATATTCTTTTAGGATATATTGTCATACATTTAAAGAGCTTTGTCAAGGCGATTCTTCGGAAGAATACGATGTACGAAAATGTCAAGTTTTTTTGCAACATTTTTTCAAAAAAATTTTTAACATTGTTTACCTGTTATTCATTATTTATAATGACATAATTCGGCTTCAATTACAATTATTTTTGTCATCTTTTTTAAAAAAGTGCATAGAAAAAAGACTGTCTTCCGGCAGCCATTTTCTATATGCACCTCTTAGCTTTATCCTGTTAATTTTTCCATTTCATTAATAAATTGATTTTCTGCTGTATCATACTCAAATATCTTACGAGGATAGTTATTTATCCATGTTTCTATTTCCTTGATTTCGGTTTTACTTTTCTTATCAAAATTAACTCCTTTTGGTATATGACGTCGGATTAGTCGGTTTGCATTTTCATTAGAACCTCGTTCACAACTACTATATGGATGGCAATAATATACTTTCGTTCTTTTCTTTTTATTTCTTCTCGATTTTTCCAGACCTTCTGCATCAGAAAATTCTACTCCATTGTCTACTGTAATTGTTTTAAATACATCACGGAATAATCGCTCTCCATACTTTCTTTCAATCATGTTTAATGTTTTTACAACTGTTTGTGCCTTTCTGTCAGGCATCAGATACACGATTTCTTTTCTTGTTTTTCTCTCCGTTAAAACGAGCATGACTTTTTTGGATTTACCTTGAGGACCTACAACCGTATCCATTTCCCAATGACCAAATTCTTCCCTGAAATCAATATGTTCTGGACGCTGGCTGATGCTATCCCCCGCCTGCACTCTCTTTTGTACCTTTACTTTTTTCTTTTTGTGCTGCTTTTTCTTCTCCGGCAAATCTTCCATCGTTATATTTAAAAAGATACCTTTCTTTATGTAACTATATATAGTATTGGTACTTAATGTAACTGTAAATTCTTTTCCTTCTTTTTTTATTTCATGTAAGGCAGCCGCCGGAGAACGCTTTTCATCTACTATCTTTTTTTCTATATAATGTAACAACTTTAAATCACTGCCTATTTTTAGATCTCGTCCACGTTCCTTTAATTTTTTTTGATAATGTTCCTCTGCAACATATGGATCGTATACCGTTGATTCCGTGTAATCCGTATTTCTTTTTACAAATTCCCCTCGTTTTATTTCACGATAGATTGTCTGACGGCAGACACCTAACCTTTTTGCAATAGTTGCAACCGATGTTTTATCCTGCAACCAGGCATATATCTTTAATCTATCTTCATATTTTAATTGTCTCCATTTTTTCCCCATAAATTATTCCCACCTTAATTTTATGCCTATACCTACATTTGTACTATATGTATATCTTACTTTAATAGTACATGTCAATTTGTTTCCGGGGCTTTTTTAATCGTTATTCTCCTGATTCATTTGTCTTAAAATAATAACGCAAATATTTCTTTAATCAAGGATTTTTATATAAATTCTATGAGGAAAAATTTAAATTTTTAAATATATTATGCTTTGCTATTTGTGTACCGAAATTCGGCACATTTTATTTTTTCATGTTGACAGGCGTAAAGAGATTTAGGAGAGAGGAGATAAAAAAGAGCAGAAAGGACTTAAAGTCTTTTCTGCTTTTTTGTATCTACCCTCTGTTTTTTCTTGCCGTGAGAACCCTTCTGTATTGTTGCATTTTATCTGCTCCGTACAAGGCAAAATATCTCTTTATCTCCTGATCTGTTAAGCCATCTTCGATACCTTTTATGATTTCCTCCTGCTCTTCCTGCGACAGTTCACTGGAATATCGCTGAAAACAGTCCATAATATCTCCAGATAAATCCCATTTTTTTCTATCCTGCACAGTATCTTCTTTCTTTTCGTTCCCCTCATTTTCATCATCTTCACTGTTTTCTGAAACCTGTATCTTTTTCACCATCTTCTCTAACTCCCGAAGGCTTGGCTGCGGAGTTTCGTTGAAGTTAAGATATAGAAAAGCATCTTCGTCTATCTGGAATGTCTGTATGTTATCATCCGTCTTGGCTTTTTCTTCATAAAATTCATAATCTTCCTGTGAGATATAATTTAGTCTTGATTCGAAACGGGTTGTAGTGTATTGCCTGTTTTCTTCATCATACGATACATATACAGGATTTTTATAACCATTTTTCCCTGCTATCTCCTGTGCTTCTTTAAATACTTCTGTATCAAATGACCAGTTTTTCTTATCATAGATTGGTCTTTCTCCTTTCAGAAACAGGATACAATCATTTTTCGGCATCCGGCTGACCTGTCCCGGAGTCATTAACTTCATTCCACCCTTGCTCATCTGCAGGTTTCCTCCTCCCTGCGAATGTCCTAAATTTTCGGAACGGCTGTCAATCGTCATATCCTCTAACATATCAGATATCCACTGATGTGTTGTATGTGCAGTAGCACCACTGCCGAGGAATACCGTTGTTGCACAGTTTCCCGTGAATATTTCCCATTTATCATTTGGATACAAGGTCTTTATCTGTGCTATATCCTGCAAAATAGGAACAATGGACATATTTCTGCTTCGTATCTCTCCCAGAAGCGTTTCGCAGTTTAAAGGTTTTGGACCAGCGTAATACTCATCTGCCCATAACCGCACATGGATAGGTAACTGTCCATCTCTCCGATCATCTGCGATACGTTTTAAAACAGTGAATAACTGTGTGTAGAACATATTGATAAAAAGATTATAGGAAGAATCCCCTGATGGCATAACAAGAAAAAGGGCAGTCTTTTTTTCTGGATTTCCCTCTACTCCTAATCCAAGTGATGGAATATCTATATCGTCAGTTTCTTCAAAGATTCTCTTGATTTCTGGAATTTCAAAAAGGCGTAACTGTGCATTTACCATGATAACGATAGAACGAACTGTTTCCGATGCTCCTTCCTTCAGTTTTCTATAATCCCGCACAGGTGGATAATCTACTCCATACCTCTCTTGTAATCTGTACATATCCTGCTGTAACTGTGTTGTCCCTTCCTCATCTATCTTTTGTGTTTCCCTGTTTACCAGTTCCAAAATTCCTGGCATGGATGCAACACGGTTTTCTTCTTTCGCCTGAAGCCATTCATATTCAAAGAGAGACTGCAGATACAGACCAACACCGTCATCCCAAAACGGGTCACCCTTTTGGGCATCTGGCGGTTTTACTGATGTCTGGATATTTGTGATAAGCTCTACCATGTCGGTATAATTATCTATATATACAAATGGATTATATTGGTCAGATTGTAACATATCTTTAAAGTTAAGGCTTTTTACAGTTATCCCTTTTTCTTTTAAATAGCCTCCATAATTTTTCAACAGGTCACCTTTTACATCCAAGATGATATTCGTCATATTGGCAAGCAGGATATTCGGTATCAAAAGAGATGTTGTTTTTCCATCGCCGGAGCCTCCTAAGATAAGGATGTGCATATTTGGTAAGGCTTTTGCGTTCACCTTGATATTTTTACTAAGTAAAGTAACTGGTTCTTCTCCTTTTCCATAGAGTTTTTTTGCTGTCTTAGCAACGTCTGCCCATTCTGCAACACCATGTTCTGCATCCGGGTGAAAATTACGGCAATAAGTGAGATAGTAACAGACAAACATTGCCCATGCGACTAAAGCGATTCCTAGAACGGCAGATGTTTTATCATTCAGCCAGTTATGAAGTGGGTGCATTAGTATATAGGTTAATTTATCCTGGTAATTCTGGATTGTCACTCCATTTAGTTTAAACAGACCTGCTACATAATATGAAGCGACTAATATTGTAAATAAAAGTATTAAAAACAATCCCCAAGGTGGTTTTCTTTTTTCTATCATGGTTATCTCTCTCCTTCTATAAAAGAAAAACAGTTATGTATATTTATTCACATACATAACTGTTTTTAATAAAATATTTTTCTATAATATTCCATTTTCAATTTCACAAATTGAAAGTTGTCAATAAAAATGCCTTTCCATAATAAATGATTCTTCATTTTCGTCAATCATTTCGACAGTTTTTACCTATTATCGAAACAAATCTACATCTATTACTATTTTTCTTTATCTATGTGTAAAGCGATAATTTTCCCGATTATTACAAATATCAATATTGAAAGATAAAACATCGGATTACGAACTTTGCCGCATAAAACAAAAAGAATAACAATTGAAAATACTACCATAGTGTATAGTAGCAAAAAGACTTTTTTCATAAGTACTGCTCCTTTATTCGACAACTTCCAATTATATAATTCTGTCAATATCCCCAAGTCATCAATTTCCACTGACCGCCATCCGTCCGGGCCAGCCACCACTGCCAGTCGGTATATTCATCATCTGCATTCCATGCCCCGCCGCCTTTTTTTGGTGAATGAAAATCACTTTTAAACATGATACATTGCGTAAATATTTTCTTCTCATCATTAGCTGCTTCCAGTTCGTTCATCCATGCAATATTGGATTCACTACATTCATCATCAGATGAATAGGAAATACTATGCAGTTCGCAGCCATTCCAAGTATCAAATTCCTTTTTTATTAATTCTATAGCTGCATTCATATCCTTTTGTGTATAAATAGAAGATGTGCCATAATCAATCCTTACTTCCGGGGTTTTCTTCCCACATCCAATCAATCCCAATATACTAATTATGGATAATAAAAATACTAATACTCTTTTCACGGAATTTACCTCCTATTTTCTGGGCAAACATAATCTTCTCAAAACGGAACATTCCATAAAATCCATATTTCATTACTTCCATTATAATCATACCATAAAATTATTACACTGCATATTTATTTTGATTTAATCGGTAGATTTGCTATCTTTACCTTCAAGTCACTGATGAAAAGCATTCTCCGGCGACTACTTTACATAAAATAAAAAAGGAAAAAATTTATGGTCACATTAAGTATCAATACTATATATAGTCACATAAAAAAGGGTATCTTTTTAAATATAACTATGGAATACCTGCCAGGAAAAGAAAAAGCAGCCATGGCATTTTTCTTTTTTATTGCAATCCCCTCATATAAAATATTTTCATCAATATAGGCTATAAATAATAAAAAACAGTTATATATATTACTGGCATACATAACTGTTTTTATTTATCGTTTCCATATTGTTCTTAATTCTATCTCCACAATTTTCCCTCTTTGTAGTGTTTTCTGCAAAGTGCTACATAACTTTCGTTAGAACCCAGCATGAGTTGTTCTCCTTCTCTCACAATTTTTCCATCTGCATATCTGGTATTACACTGAGCACGCTTACCACACCAACAAACTGTTGGGACTTCTTCAATAACATCAGCTAACTCCATTAACCTTTTAGAACCTGGAAACAAATGGTTTTGAAAATCTGTTCTCAATCCATAGCAAAGGACAGGAATATTACAAAAGTCTACAATATCAGATAATTTATCTACCTCTTCCGTAGAAAGGAACTGTGCTTCATCTATCAGGACCGCATCAACTTTCTTCTCATGATACATGTATTCCGTATTCTCTTTATTCCATGTAACAGAGATTTCTTTAAAAAAATCATCAACATAACCCGCTGGAGCAGAAAGTCCTATACGGGAGCAGACTTCATACTCACTATCTCTGTTATCAATTCTTGGTTTTAATAAGACAGCATATTGCCCTCGTTCTTCATAGTTATAACGTACCATCAAAATATTTGCTGATTTTGAGCTACCCATCGCCCCATATCTAAAGTGTAATTTTGCCATCTATTTTCTCCATAATTTTTATCCTTTAGTTCATAAACTAGATTTTAGCCTAATCATCACTTGATAAATACCAGCCATTTCCACGATGAACTGGGTATCCGTATTCTTTACCATCCCACTTTTTTTCCCCGATAACGTTGTCGAATGTATTTAGAAGTTTCCAACAATCATTTCTGTAATCCAAATCTAAATTTGGATTATTATAATCCTGCTGAACACATCTTCTTCCTGCCTCAAGTTCTTCAAGACTTGCTTTTTCAAACCACTTTGAACTGTATAAAGATTCTTTTTCTATTTGTTGTTTAAGCATATTCCACAATTCTGTTATTGAATCCTTATTTTTAGAACCGAATATCTTTACTAAAATAACAGTTACACTAATTCCTGCTAAAAGAAGCTGTTTTTTATGTTCTTTTATCCAAGCAACAAATCCCTCTCTATCAGCAACATCATCCGTTATTTCTTCAGTTATTTTTTCCTTCTCCATTGTCCACGCCTTCTAATATATTTCTAAAAATTCCGAATTACTTGTATCAGTTATAATCATACCATAAATTTATCATACTGCATATTTATTTTGATTTGATCGGTGGATTTGGTATTTTCACCTTCAGGTCACTTAAATCCTTTGCGTTGGCTTTGTACTTTTGAATGGATGTTACTTTCCTGTCGGCTACTCTATCTACTTCATCAAAATACCTCTTTACAAATTCTTCCCCTGTGAGCTTTCGTATGGCATAATCGACCTGCTTGGTTGCTACATCAAAAACAAAAGGGGCCTCATCCTTTTTTAGAAAAGCAATATAGCTCCCTCTTTTTGTTTCAAATACTTGTGTTTCGGGAATGATAAGCTGTTTTTCTTCTTTTCCATATGTACCAGGAATGCGACAGGAGAACTGATTATATCTATCTAATCCATCTTTATTAATAATAGAAGATTTTTCAACTAATGTTTTTTTATCAATACTGATTGGAAGGTATGATGGGTCATTCACGTATCGCAGGTATGCTGCAGAAGATTCCTGCCGCATTGCATTATGCTCTGCATTTGCTATTTGGTGCTCTATCTCTCCTTTTTCTTTTCTTTCGTACTTTGCATTTGCTGCTTTTAAATCTGAGGATGCTGTATCAATATATTCGGATTCAGTATGTTGTCCTGTCTGCATATAGTTATCCATTGACATTTTTTTCATATCAGGAATATCTGTTATCCCCTCTTTTAACAAGTCATCTCTGTACAACTTATACCAGGATTCCACCTTTGGAATGTCAGCATTTGCAACAACAATCTGTATCTCGCCATCTCCAACATGAAGATCTGGAAGCTGTGAGTAATTGATACCCATTACTTCGAAATCTTCTTGAACTATCTCTTTTTCATCTTCTAAAGGAATTGATATGATTGTCGTTTTTCCAGAAGTTAAATTTTTTAATTCCTGCAGTCCCTTCTCACCTCCTGTCATCTGGCTCATGATATGTCTCTGATACCATGCTACAAAGTTCTCTCGATCAGGCTGATAAACGGCAACCTGTAACATGCCATCATTTTTTTCAAGATCTGGCAGTATCATATAATGAATACCTAACGCGTTCAACTCTTCTCTTAATTGTTCTTCTGGGATTTCTGGAACATTCATGATGTCGTATTTTCCCTCTGTTACTTTTAGAAACTTTTGAAAATCTGTAAATTCGGTTACACTTAACTTTTTCTCTTTTACCATCCTGGCAAAATACTGCAACAGTAATACCGTACCCACTGCAGTTATCTTAAAGAATGGGTCCATATATCTTGCAGCATTGGAGATTGCCATGACTACCTCTCTGGTTTTATCTTCCATCTTATTTATCTCCTATCCTGTACTGAAATTCAGTACACCTCTCTCTTATAAACTAGGTTCAGATTCTTTGTCAGGCTTTTGTGAAGAAATTTTTTCTTCTTGTTTTGCTGGTTCTGTTTTGTTTTTTTGCTGCTGCACGTCATACTCTTTCTGAAGCTTCTTAATATATTCTTCAATCTCTTTATTATCTTTCTCTATCCCCTCCAGATAAACAATGACTTCTTTTATGAGTTTTTCTAGTTCGGACGGAGCTGCTTCATAACTAACCTCTTCATTATGCAAATTTTCCGGATAAGTTTTTATATCATCCTCTAATACTGTTACAGACATTTTTTATATTCCTCCTTTTTTACTTCTATTTCTTCTATATCCTTTTTATCAGGTGTTATATCTAATTCCGCATTTATTTCCGTTAAGCGGGCAAGTACCTCTCTTAATTCTTCTTCCTTTCCAAATGGTTTTTTAACTTCGTCTTTTGCCTGTGCTAACTGTCGTCTCGTATCTTCTAACCGTTCTTCAGCACTCTCTTTCCTATCAGGAAAACTTTTTAGTGCAGTAAGAATTCTCTCTATATTACGCACTGGGTCCTTTTTTACTTCTACAGAAACAGAAGACTCTCTTTTTAACCGCACATAAAAATTATTATCAAAAAGCGCATAAGAGATTTCCATCTTAAATCCCATAAAACTTCCGACAGAAACAGAATCTACATGTTCTTTTTTCATTTGTTTACAGGCTGCTACAAGCATTTCTCCAGCTATTTTTTCTTCATTATAAGAAATTCCATGTATCTCCATAGAAAAAGGCTCTGTCAATGCGGTACTTATATGATTTATATCTGCCTCATATGCTTTAAATAATTCCTCATATTTTGCGATTCGCCCCGGATATTCTACTGCGATTGCATCCTGCAGCCGGAACAGATTGCTTTCATAATTTGCTTTCAGCATCTTTAATTTTGTTACCTGCATATCCAAATCCATTTTCTCTTTTATTTTAGGGTTGCCTGTTGCCAGGGCTTTTACTTCTGCATAGGATAATGCGGCTTCATCTACATCTTGACAGGAGCGTACCGGTGATTTGGAAGTCATGATCTGACCAATAAACTTCTGCTTATTCTCAATGAGCTGCCAGGAGTAAGCATCAAATGTATTTTCTGTGATATAACGGAATATCTTCACTTTTTCATTCTGATTACCCTGCCTTAATATACGCCCTTCCTGTTGTTCTATGTCAGATGGCCGCCAGGGTACATCCAAATGATGTAATGCGATCAGTCTATCCTGTACATTCGTTCCTGCTCCCATTTTTGAGGTAGAGCCAAATAGAAATCGAACTTGTCCTGAGCGTACTTTTGAAAAAAGCCTTGCTTTCTGTACATCGGTATTCGCATCATGGATAAAAGCAATCTCCTTCTCCGGTACTCCTTTCTGCATCAGCTTTTCTTTTAGTGCATCATATACATTGAACGCCCCATCTTTTTTTGGTGTGGATGAATCACAGAATACAAGCTGTGCCGATCTTTGCTCTTGCGTATCCTTCCATATTTTGAAACCTCTATCTGCACAGGCAGATATTTTGTTATCCTCCGTATCAGGCAGCATATCATTTAATAATCTCTGATCTAACGCCAGCTTACGTCCGTCTGTCGTGATTTTCAGCATATTATCTACCGTCGGGTCCACTTCTCCATTTCGTACCTGTTCTGCTCTTTCTGCTAAAGATTGTATGATCTCTGTTTGCTCTTCACTTGCAGGCAATACAACATTTTCATACTCTGCCTCTGGAACTGGAAGTTTTAACATATCTGCTGTCTGTATATCGGCTACCTCCCGAAAAACAGACATTAATTCCGGTAAATTAAAAAAGCTAGCGAAACGGGTCTTCATGCGATAACTGCTGCCTTCTGGTGACAATTCCAGAGCCGTTATCGTTTCACAAAATGTAGACGCCCAATTATCAAACATACCAAGTTTCATTTCCTGCAGACGGTCATATTGCAGATAACGCTGTATTGTATATAATTCGGTCATACTATTACTGACAGGAGTTCCGGTTGCAAAGGTAATTCCTTTTCCACCTGTAATCTCATCCATATAACGGCATTTATTATACATATCCATCGCCTTTTGCGATTCACTCTGTGCGACACCCGCGACATTTCTCATTTTTGTATATAAAAAAAGGTTTTTAAAAGCATGTGACTCGTCTACAAATAACCTGTCAATCCCTAATTCCTCAAAGGTAACTACATCGTCCTTTTTCTTTTCGTTAAGTTTTTCCAATCTTACTTCCAAACTCTTTCGGCTTTTTATCATTTGTTTAACAGAATAATTCTCTCCCTGTGCTTCTTTTGCCAGAGTGATTGCTATTTCAATCTCATCAATCTGCTGCTCTAATAAACTGCGCTGCCTTTCTGCAGAAAGAGGAATCTTTTCATACTGTGAATGACCGATAATGATCGCATCATAATTTCCGGTTGCAATCCTTGCACAGAATCTTTTTCGGTTTGCAGGCTGAAAATCTTTTTTTGTAGCCACAAGGATATTTGCCGCCGGATAAAGTGTAAGAAATTCTGCTCCCCACTGCTCTGTTAAATGATTGGGTACTACAAACAAAGATTTATGAGCAAGTCCGATACGTTTGGCTTCCATAGCAGCCGCAGCCATCTCAAACGTCTTTCCTGCCCCTACACAGTGTGCAAGCAAGGTATTATCACCGTATAATTGATGTGCTACCGCATTTTTCTGATGGGGTTTTAAAACAATTTCCGGGTTCATTCCTGGAAATTCTAAATGACTTCCGTCATATTGTCGTGGTCGTATGGAGTTAAACTGTTCATTATAGATTGTAACAAGCATTTCCCGTCGTTCCCTGTCCCGAAAAATCCAATCTATGAACTTTTCTTTTATAAGGTCCTGTTTCTGGCTCGCCAGAATAGTCTCTTTTTTATTTAATTCTCTATGTTCTTTTCCTTCACTGTCTGTGTATGTATCAAAGATCTGGATATTCTTTAAATTTAGAGATGTCTCCAGTAACCGATAAGCATTTGCCCGTTTTGTTCCATAAGTATTTGTTGCGAGGACATTTCCATCTACATTCTTTCCAGAGATATTCCACTCTCCTGTATAAGGTGAATACTGTAATTTGATCAGATTTCTAATTGTGATATACTTTGCTGGCTGAAATGTTTCTATCATAAATTGCTCATATATCTCTAATGGAATCCACATTGCTCCTAAACGTACTTCAATTTCAGATGCTTCCAATTTTGCAGGCTGTACATTTTTTAAAGCTTCTACATTAATTTTATAAGAAGGAGCACTTTCTAAAAAACTTTCTGCGATACGCAGTTTGTCCCTTACATTACCAGATAGATATTCTTCTCCACTTTCCCATTCCTGTGTAACCGGATTTTTGAAAATAACTCCCGTTAGTTCTTCTATTATCTGTTCTTCTGTTTTATTACATAAACCTGCCATGAATGGCAGATTCACCTTTCCTTTCTCATTCATGGATACCGCAAGTGCTTCATTGGCTGTATCTACTCTTGTGATATTTTTTAATTTACGAATAGTTCTTTTCGTGAACATATCTGCTTTTCGTGCAAGATTTCCGTTTTCATCTAATACTTCCAGTGAACTGAGAAGAGGATACGAAGAGTCTTCTGAAAAAGCTCTCTTATTTGCTGTACTGTTTAACAGACCATATCTTTCGGTATAATCATCATATAGCTTATTCAGCCTTTTCTGTTCTGATTCAATCTTTGTATCTGCGTCGTCAACTTCTTCTATCTGCAGCCGAAGAAGTTCACGGGTACAATCCCGGATAGCGATCATTCCCTGGATACGGGCTTTTGTTGTCTTAGCTACCTCCTTTTTTTCCAAACCCGATTCGCTTTTATAAAAGACTTCTCCTTTTTCAGAAAGAATATAACTATACATTCTTTCTTCCGAAGCTTCTGGAATATCTGTTATCTGTTCTGCCATGTACTGAATTTCAGCACGTTCTTCCCTTGGAGGTATTTTTCCCTTAATATGTAAGATTGCACTGTGTAATTGTTCCTGGAAAGAGCCTCCTTCCTTTTCCACACAGGTAGTTTCCATTCCATACGGTCCTGAAACTTTCTGCATTGATCCTAATATCATTTCTGGATGTTCTGCAAAATAACTGTTCATACGGATTCCGTTTGTATCCTCAACTATGGAAATCCACTTAGGATGCTCCATTATTTTTTCCCGTTTCTGCAAAAACAAAATGTCCGCTGTTACTTTTGTCCCAGAATTTTTAAATGCTACATTCGGTAGCCGAATGGCTCCTAGTAATTCCGCCCTGCTAAAAAGATATTCCCGGACTTTTGCACTTTCTTTATCCATCGTTCCTTTTGTCGTAATACACGCAGCAACACCACCGACACGCAATTTATCTAAGGTTTTTGCAATAAAATAGTCATGAATCAAAAATCCATGACTATTATAATTTGAGTCGTTCACACGATAATCACCAAAGGGGATATTCCCAATCATTATATCAAAATATTCATCTGGATAATCTGTCCGTTCAAATCCTATATTCTGAATATTCGCTTCTGGATACAAGTAACTAGCTATCCTGGCACTCATTCGGTCCAACTCTACTCCATATAAGGTGGATTTACTCATACTTTCTGGTAGAAGTCCAAAAAAGTTTCCTATGCCACAGGACGGTTCTAATATCAGACCATTTTTAAACCCTATATTTTCTAATGTTCGATACATCTCCTTGATGATAACTGGCTGTGTATAATGTGCATTTAACACAGACTCTTCCGCTGAACGGTATTCGTTCGGAGTAAGGATTATCTGTATCCGTTCCCGTTCTTCTTTCCACTGTGATTTCTTTGTATCAAATACATCGGCAATTCCTCCCCAGCCAGTATAATCCGCTAATATGTCCTGTTCTTCTTTTGTTGCCTTTCTCTGTTCCTGATCTAACTGTTTTACTGTCTCGATTGCAAGAATATTCTTCCAGCACTTTTCACGAACGGTTCCTGTTCCCAGTTCTTCTTTTAAAATATGATAATTTTGGCTTCTATTTTCTAAGGCAGGTGTAATTGGTATATTTTCTGTCTCTAAGACTTCTTCCTGTATTTGAGTTGCTGCAATCCTATCCTTTCCTATCTTAGTAGCCCAGTTTATAATCTCATCATAATTGATCTCTTTTATCTCGTCAGAATGATTTTGAATGTATTCTTCTGCTTCTCCTCTACTGTCAAAAATTCTTTCAGAGTAAGGTTCTAATCCTTCATTACCCCTTTTCAGTAAACGGTACATAGGCTGCCTGTGTCCTTCTCCGTCTACTGCTGTAACAAAGGAAGAGGCTGTATCTTCATACTCTTCACTGTTTTCAATCGCTACTTCGGTAAGTCCTACTGCTTTTTTCTGTTCTTCTATCCAGACATATGCTTCATCTATATCCCGGCAGAACATGTTATTCCCGGAATATAAGAAATCTGTACCTTTCCTTATTAACTCTTGTACATGAAACGGAAAATCTGTTCGTTCGGTCCTTACGATCTCATATTTTTTATCCTGTAACTCCTTTGGCTCTTCTTCATTTAATAATTCTTCAAGCTGTTTCTGTTCTGCTGCAGTCAATGTGACATGTTCTTCAAGATACGGCAGAAATACTTTTCTATCCTTTGTAAGCTGGTCTATCTTTTCTTCCAGTGTGCCGTCTTCTTCCCAAAACTGTCTATATAAACAGTCCGGTGACAAACAATAGTCATAATATTCCTTAATGTGATCTAAAAGTGATTTTCTTTCACTACAAATATCATATCTTCCCCGAAACGAATATTCTTCTCCGTCGATAACTGCATATATGGAAAAAGCTGTTTTATAGTAGGAAAAACCTTCTTCCTCACCTTTCTGTTTTTCGGTTTCTTGTTCATCTAATATTGCAAACAGTCTGTTTGCTACTGCAAAGCTCATTCTTTTAGTAGTAAAAGTTTTCTTTTCCTTATCATAATGGCTCAGAACACTATGTTCAGAGAAATCAATCTGAAACTGTAGGGTATCTTTCTCTTCTTGCGTGCTGAATTTCGGTACATCCTCCCTTGCATCTGCTTTTTCTGATTGGTCCGATACAGCTTCCTCTACCTGATGTATATAAGGATATTCTTCATTTTCTATCAACGTACGAATGCGTTTCTCTGCTTCTTTCCACGTCAGATTTTTTTGTAGATCTCCTTTGTCCAAATGAAATCCTTTTGCATCATGCCATTCGAACGAATGTTGACTCCCTGATATAGCACGGGAATGCCCACCTATACCATATTCCTCTTTTAAGAAATGAATTGCTGCCTTTGCATCTGGTACTGGCTCCTGTTGATAAAAAGAAAGTATCCGCTTTTTTCCTCCTTGAACGATTCCTCCTTCTTGCAATAACTTATCTATCTCGTCGGTCGTGATAAATACCGTTGTGACTGGTTCTGAACCATCTTGTGGTACAGGTGAAGATATATTTCCTAATTTATAAAGTTGATCTGCTAAATCCTCACATCTTCTTTTCTGCCATCGGGTCATACTACTATTTTTAAGTGTTCCATAATCAGAAACCTCATAATACAATTTTTCTATATTAATGTGGCCCTCTAACTCTTCGATAATCTGCGGAACTGCTTCATCGTAAAATCTTCCCCATCGAGATTGTCCCAGATCTTCTTTGTAAAAAAAGAAAACAACACTTGCTATTTCTTCTCGAATCCTACCCATTGCACTTTCCGATAACTCTTTTGTGGCAAATTGCCCACTTTGGTAAAGAGTTTCTATCCGTTCGGCTGCTTCATCCCACGATAACAATTTTTCAGGATTCTTTCTTGCACCATTCTTCCCTCTGCGAAAGGAAATCCCTTCCTCACTATACCAGACACTCACCTTTGTACCATCTGGCATCGCAAGTCCTTTACCTCCTTTCCAGTTCTTCTGCAAATCTTTTACAAGTAATTCTCTAGAATTTTCCTGTGTCAGATCAAGTAAAGTATATTCTAAGGAAAATTCATCATTCCCACCTGTTTTCAAACATTCATCAATATAATTATCCGGGAACACAAAAACAGCAGCCGGTGTATCACCTGCTGCTGTTCCATAATCAGCTTGTTCTTGTTCATTTTGTGGAAATAAGCTTAATTGAATATAATCTCCTGTTTCACTATTTCCTCCGCCTGCTGTTTGCAGTTGTTTACCAGGCCTACCCATCTCATCTGGTCTTTTGCTTTCAGGTCTTCCGTTGCTCCTGCCGCCTTCATCAGTTCTGGCATCAACTCGTCCATTCTCTCGTCCGCCCGTCTCTGCACTTCGATCAGATGTCCCTCGTAATCCCCCATCAGCAGAATCTGATACGTCGATTTGTCGTGTTCCTTCAGATACTTTTCTCTCATCAGTCCGTATTTCCCGATGTATCCCTTTGTCGACTCGTTCAATCCCAGATTCGGATACAGCAGTCCGTCCTCGGCTTTCGTGTATGTTAACTTCATCTTTATCTGCCTCCTTTTGTTCTGGTGTATTTCTATTTTTATTATATTCTTTTGGAATCCCCTGCACAATAGATTTTGCTCGGTTTTTTTGAAAATTTTTCTGCCAGAGATAAAGTCCTATATCTTTCAAAATAGAAGCACCATATTCACTCACCGGAGAACCTAAACGGAACAATACATTAGCATTATTAAAATCAGTGATTGCCCGAAATTCTCCAAGATATACATAATCCGCAGGATCTATGCCGCACCTGTTTAATAGCATATACCATGTTGTAAATATAAATAACTCTCTATATTCTAATCGTATAGTGTCTTCGTCCAATTCTTCCAAATAAGAATCCTGTTTATTTTGAAGTAATTTAGACACTTCTTCTGTCGTGGTATCCTCTGCAACCTCTTCTATTATTTTTTTCAGCATTGTAGCAAGGTCTGTTTGCTCTCCTTCCACGTTGTATTTCTTTTTCAGATAGTTGGATACCTCATTCTTATCTTCTTCCGTTATCTGCCATAGATATGGTTGTCTTACTTCTGTGATTGGAACTCCCCTCATAACTCCAGTATCTTTATAATCATATACATATCGTAATCTCTTTCGCCCATTTACAGTCTGGATAAGAGCAATCCCTTCTGTTCCCTGCTTTACATAATGGTTTGTTTTTTTCCACGTCTGAAAACTTGTACACCCTACTGCTCCAGGACGCTGTGCATAAATCATAAGCTGGTCTGAAAAATCATATTGATAAACACGAGAAGCCGTATTTAAAAAACGTAGCCATTCGTCAGGTGATGAAGATACTTTTCTAATAGTTTTCTCAAGCATTTCCTCGGCTGTTGGTAATGTTGTTGCCATCTGTACTTTCTCCCTTCTTCTATTTTTATAAAACTTTATTTTTTCAAATAAATATCTATATACGATGCTATAACCTAGGAGACACTTCCTTTTTTCCCTGTTTCTTTAAAACAATCCTCTCTTTTTTACCAAAGTGTTCTTCTAACTGTTTTATATGTTTTTCACTCAGATACTTTTCCATGTCTGCGATTGCTTTCTGTACCAGAGGGCTTTCTTTATAGTGTGGGATCATATCAATAAGCTCATAGTCTATGCGGTCTGCACTCATCAGTGCATATTCCCCTGAATAATCTTCATCACCATCCTGTAAGTCAAACCCGATTCCTTTGATTCCATGCAACCGTTCTGCTGGGATGCTCTCATATATCTTAATCGCTTCTTCTAAAGTAAGATTATTATGGTATTCCCCCATACTTGGGAACTCCATACATTCTGCCACATAGAAACTGATTGTCGCTTCTGGCTGCTTATCAAAGATGGAAAGTCTCTCTATCTCTTCCAGGCGAAAAGATAAAGAACGGGCTTCTATAACATCACTGTCTATATCCGATTCTTCTGCTATTTCTGTCAGCCATTCTTTAATATCATCTGTTTTTCCGGTCAGAATATCCTCACTAATCTTTTCCACCTGTCCTTCCCTATCCTCTATGGTATCTTGATATTCATAAGTATCATACTCATACGCAAAATTATCCAGATCCGTTGCTAATTTTTTAATCTCCTGTTGATCGAGATATTTTTCAGCTTCACTCATATATTCTACTAAAGTAATCCTTTCTTCTGCGATCGGGTTAATATCTACTATAATCCCTGCCATCATTATTCTGGAAGCATGTAGTACGTTGAAAAAACTATCTTCACGAATCTCACCTTTATAGGAGAGAACCACGTCAATATCAGAGCCACTACGATAAAGGTATTGTCGGCTTCTTGAACCAGTTACTCTTGCAGCAATCAACTCTACTTTCTTTTCTGGGTCTACATCTTCCAGCGCGGCCTGTGCATGATACAGAACACCTCTTTCTACTTCTGACCTGCTCAGACCATTCAATGCTCCTTCTTTTCTTCCAATCTCAGAAGTTTCATGAATCTCCCCTTTCTGCAGTAAATCTTTCTCATGCTGTATTGTCATTTTTTCAAATTCTTCATAATCTACTTTGACACATTCCATATTCTCCATATTTTCACCTTTCAGGATTTCATATGTAGCATCCTGGATAGATAGGTCTGGATTATTGTAATCACTACTATGAACTTCATTCAAATCAGAGTCATAGAGGATATAAGAATACCCTTCTTCCGTTGCTTGTATAGTCAGGAAACCGTTGCTCTTCGTAAACTGTACCGCAATTCCTTCATAGGATTCCAAAGCTTTTTTCCTGTCAAAGTCCTCAAAAATTGTTGCTGGGCAATTCTTTTCTAACTGTACTCGCTGCATTTGCCGTTCATTTGCTTCTTCAACTTCTTCCAAAAGTTCTTCATAATCTATTGTAACTATATTTTCGATAACTTCTCCTGCTTCGTTTAATATATCTTCTGCTGCTTCTGTTAGGGAAACATCAAGATTATCATAAACACCTCCATCTAATTCCTGATATTCCTGATCATAAAAAGTATAATCATATCCTTCTTCTGTTTCCTGAATGAAAAAGTATCCTTTATCTTCGAACAATCTATATGCAGCTTCTTTTTTCTCATAAAGAGATTTATCTAATAGGTATTCTCCGATTAATTTTACTGCTTCTGGACTAAACCCATTCCAGAGATCTTCTGCAATGACTTGTCCCTGTTCATTTACAATAATATCTGCAACCTGTTCCCCGAATTCATCATGCCGCATCTGAAAAAATTTTTCATTATGAAATTCCTGCATCTGTATTGCGTGCCACGTTCCGAAATGACCTTCCGCTATGAATCCCTTTGTGGATTCTGTGATCTCTTTCAAAAGTTGCGATTGCGGTTCCTTATAAAAATCCGGTAATCGAACAAACCCTATCATATCTACATATGAAATACTTACTCTTCCGTTTCTTTGTAAAACAACAATATCGCTGATAGAAAGAGAATGACCTGTGAAATCATCTGGATGGGTTATATTGAATTTCATGTAAAGACTATCCAGATTTTCTTCCGGCTCTAATACTCCACTGTAAACAAGCTGATAATCTTTTCTGTTCGGTATTTTTTCCTTTGCCCTTAAAGAATCAAAAGACAGAAAAGCATATTCTCGCCCTTTCCCTTTCCAATTGATCTGATAGATTGCATATGCATCGTTTTTCCCATGTAGGATTTCTTCTTCCGTTAATTTACCACCTGTCTGCTCTATCTTTATCATTGTTTTCCCCTCCTCTTTCTTCTAACCTGTCTAAGTCGCTGCATCATTACAGGGCTTAGATTTTCTGAAGCATACGTTTTTATTTCCTCCACACTGTCCCCTTGTTCAAGGCAGCCAATCAAAAATTCCTTTTGTGCATCATTATAAGTATCTCCCGAAAGAAAGTCCTCAATAAATGTATCACTATCATTAAATGATTCTTTCTCCCTATCTCTATGAAAAAAATGAAAATATTTTTTCTTCTTGTCCTTTCTATCCTGTATTTCTATTTTCTCGTTTTTCTCTACCTCCTTCTTTTCTTCTAATTGTAAAAGAAAAGATTTCTTCTCCTGTCCCCATGTCCTTTTGTTCTGTTCCAGTTCTGCCAGCAAACTCTGTATCTTTCTATCTTTTTCCTTTAACAGTTCCTCCTTTACGTTTAAGCTGTTTTGATAAGACTCTTTTTGTTCCATCAAGGCTTCTTTCTGTATATGTAATGTCTGTTGCAATGTAGTATTTAATGTATTCCGTAACTCCTCTGTTTCCCTAAACACTCTACCAGCTTTTTCATGTAGCTCAGAGATTTTTTTCTGCATTTCTGCATCTGGTGCAAATAATTTTTCAAGATATTTCATACGTTCTTCTTTGATACGCTTGATCTTATCCTTCCAGTTCTGGACAGGGATGCTGTCTATCCTTCGCACATCTTCTATGAACATACCGTCTAAAAAACAAAAACAATAATATTCACAAAATACTTCATCTTCTATTTCGTCCAGAAAAGCGATTGCATCTTTACCGCACCCGGCTTCCTGCATTACCTTTTTTTGAAACTCTATGATAATACGCTTCTCCTCTTTTGATTCCATTTATGTTTCTCACCTCCTGTGCTGAATTTCAGTACGTTCTTTTGTCATTGAAATTTTTTGTTCCTTATTCCGTTCTTTTTCAACTTCAATCAAACGGTTTACGATCCGCTTTTCATGACGCACTTTCTTAAGCATTGCATTAATCTGCTTTTTTTCTTTTCCTATCTGCAGCATTCCTTCTGGCATCTGTTTTAAAAAAATATCCAGTTCTTCCTGATAGCTTTCATACTGGTTATCCCAAGCAGGAGTATTCATCAACTGTTTTTTTAATACACGATATTGCCGGAGTATTTCTTTATCTTCAACTGAAGAAAGGGAACTTCGTCGGTTTAGCAGCTCTGTTTCTTTCTTTCTCAGAATATTTTGTTTTTCTAATAATTCTTTTTCTGTTTTGATCTCATTTTCTAAGATATACTTGCATTCCTCATATAGCTGATTGATATGGAGCGCATTTTTCCTCACATCTTTCCACGCTATCGCATAAGGATTTTTTTCTTCAAGATAGTGCCCTGCCTGATAAAGAGTTTTAATTTTTTTCATCTGGAATACAGTAAGAGTTGTTTTTATATATTGGGAGATTTCTCTTTCATACTCTTTTGATAGTTTAAGGGACAGAATCTTTTCTGTCCCCTTTTCTCTGTCTTTATTTTTTATTCTATCCCGAATTTCTTCTGCACGATATCCTGTACCAAGACGTATGTCTCTCCTTCCCCGGTCGAAACCTGGCGGAGTATACGTTATATATTTTCCCTGACGGATCTTATAACCAATCCCTTTCATCTTCTGTATAAAATCATCCCAGTCCTTCGCAGAAGCAATCACAAAATCTATATCTGCTTTAATGATCTTCTCAGAAGATGGTCTGCCCTCTTTTTCTGCATAATGTGCTGCGTAAGATTTTCCGATTTTATTATTTTTATCATAAACCAAAGGAGGCAAATTATATTTTTTACAGATCTCATCAGTAAGTGGCTGGATATATTTTTCCCAGTCTCCTTTCTCATATCGGTATTTATATCCATTCATGCGATTGACTGAATTAAATACGATATGTCCATGCATGTGTTTCTGATCCGTGTGGATAGAAAACACATAATCATAATTTTCTCCGAGATATTTTTTACAGAAATCATTTATCACAGCATAAGCTTCTTCTTTTGTTGCTTCCCCTTGAGGAAAAGAAATCACAAAATGATACCCCTGTCTCCCTCCTTCTTTTTCCCATTCTTTCTTTGTATCGATCATGACTTGATAAACTTCCTGCGGAGTTGTTCCTGCATTCCCTCCGATCATTCTCATTCCTTCTGTTTTTTCTGGATTCATAATATAAGAAATACAGTTTTTTAAATGTGCTGCTCCACCTCCCTGTGGCATTCCTATATTCGACAATTTAGTGATTGCCATACTCTTCAACCTTCTTATTGAGATTCTGCATCTCTATTTTTATTTGTTCTAACGCTTTTTCCAGATTATAAATGTCATAATAACTTCCATACCCTGCGTTGACCTTTGCAACTACCTGATTGATATTTACTCCGATTTTTCTTATCTGGTAAGACAGCGTTTTTAACTCTTTTCTTATACTGACTGGATTATCTTCCTGTAAAAAAATACACTTCCGTATATATGCGGAAGTATTTGCCTTGTTTCCCTTTTTGGTTTTTGTTTCTGAATCCCTTTGTACTCTAAGCTGGAGTAACTCATATTCCTTTTCCGTCAGCCTGATGTCTATTCTTCTTTCTCTTGCCAGTTTACCTCACCATCCTACCCTATAACTTACTGCCAGATTCTTCAGGAGATTCTTTTTCATCAGAAAGTTCGGATACATACATATCCAATATTGTCTTTAAGTCATCTATCTTTTTAGAATTCATTTTTCCCAGTCTTTCTGTAACAATCTCAGCCAGCATTTTATTTTCCTCATTTGCCTTCTGCTCTTTTACATTCTTCAGTTTTTCCTCCAGTTCTTTTTTTCTTTCTGCAATCCTGTTTTCTCTCTCCGTTAGTTTTTGCAGTTCCTCTTCTAACTTTTCAATCTGTTTTATCCAATCCATCCTTATCTATCCCTTTCTGGATTTATTTTAGAAAATCCGGTTTTCCATAGAGTTCTTTTTTCCCTTCATCATTTGAAGAAAGTATATCTTTTCTGACGATATTTTCTTCCAACTTTTTTTCAATCCTGTCCAATTTGTCCTGTATATCCTCTAGTTCGTCCATCACATTTTCCTGTTCGATCCCCCTTCCAAAATATTGTATTGCCGCATTCACAAACAAACTTTCCTTTGGATATTTTTCTTTGTTTCTCTTTTCGATGAATCTTAATGATTCCTCTGTTATTCTATAATGTTTATCACTTCCCATTAGAGCTGTCCTCTTTTCATACTATATTTCACAGAAAAAGTTCCCATATGATGGAACTTTCTACATCCCGCTTTAGGGATTTGTATCCCGTTTCCGGGAACTATTGTATATCCCATTTTAGGGAACTTTCTCCCGGAAAAGGGATATATAAGCCGTCAGGCTTATTGCAAGATACGCATTTTGTGTGTACAAAATACTACCTTGTTAGGGGAAAGCCCCTAATACCCCTTTCAGACAATCACTCCCAATTAACACACATATGACAGGACTGCAAATAAAACTTTATTTCCTTTTTGCAGACCTGCCATATCTTATCACCCAGTATCTCTTTTTTAATCACACTTATTTAAACGCAAATGTATAAATTCCATTTTCAAAAGTAATACTGATATTTTTTCCATCGCTTCTTTTTGTGCTGAAATCCAGTACGGCTTTAAAATTTTTTCCTCCTGTATTTTCAACAGAGGTAACATAAAAATTTCTTCGTTCTTCCCCTTCCTTCTCTAAAAATTTTAATAATTCCTGCGACAGTTCATTTTCATTGGCTACTGCTTCTAATGAATTATCCTGGTCAGTAATCTGTGGCTCACAAAGATGGATCGGCTCTGTACCAATCTCGTTATACTCTTCTTCATCATCCTGCATTGTATTTTTTTCCTGTGGCATTCCTCCATAGTCTTCAATATTTTCAATCTGCTTTTTATATGGAACAAATGAAAAAATTTCTTTTTTCTTATCATAGGAAATAAGAACAACCGAATTATCTTCATCATCTAGTTGTAGATAAAATGTCGCTGTCCCTGTATTGCTTGATACATCATCATCAAACTTTGCAAGGGCATTGATCCATTGCACGTTTTTATAATTTTTTTCAACATACTCTGCTGCCTGTTCTTCAAAATCTGTTTCAT
>OLOD01000231.1_pt1 | contig 44884 bp, 51 predicted proteins | sample 1671921 | NCBI WGS metagenome assembly OLOD01 (sample SAMEA3136626, study PRJEB25190) | human gut metagenome | biome: human gut; feature: human-associated habitat; material: faeces | place: Austria | collected 2013
CGTCACGCCGATGGTACTGCGTAACAGTGGGAGAGTAGGTAGCCGCCGTTTTAGAAAAGAAAAAGACTAACTATATAAGTTAGTCTTTTTTTATTGCTAATTATCAGAATATGAGTAGATTCCCTTCTGTTTTTCATGTTGTTTTTTGAGTACTTCTCTGTACTTTTGTCATGAATTCAGTCTTTTAGTGAAGTTTTTCTATGCAAAACTATGTTAAATAATAACAAAACCTTATTGCCTTATTATGTGTAAGTGAGAATAAAATACTACCTTTGCAGCGTTTTAGTAGAAGATGTTATGGAATGCGTTGAAAGTTAATGGGTAACGCAATAAAACTCTTCTAATTGAACAAGGAAATAAATATATAAATTATACATTCAAAGTTTTAAAAAGAAAAGAAATGCCTACAATTCAGCAATTAGTTAGAAAAGGAAGGGAAACTTTGGTGGAAAAAGGTAAATCACCAGCATTGGATTCATGTCCTCAGAGACGTGGTGTTTGTGTTCGTGTTTACACTACTACACCGAAGAAACCTAACTCAGCAATGCGTAAAGTAGCGAGAGTACGTTTGACAAATGGTAAAGAAGTAAACTCTTACATTCCAGGTGAAGGTCACAACTTGCAGGAACACTCAATCGTGTTAGTACGTGGTGGTCGTGTTAAGGATCTTCCGGGTGTACGTTATCATATTGTTCGTGGTACTTTGGATACTGCTGGAGTGAATGGTCGTACACAGCGTCGTTCTAAATACGGAGCTAAGCGTCCGAAACCAGGATCTGCACCTGCTGCAAAAGGTAAGAAGTAATTATCCCCTTTCAAACTGAGAATTTAAATTAAGTATTAAAGCTGGTTTGAGTATTTGGATAGGCTAAAGGTTGAGTAAATGGTTCGGCGGAACCGTTGAAGACAAATTAAAGGCAACCAAAGAAAGAAACGAAATTTATTAGAACAAATGAGAAAAGCAAAACCCAAAAAAAGACAGGTATTGCCAGATCCTGTTTTTGGTGATGTTAAGGTAACGAAATTCGTTAACCATTTGATGTATGACGGTAAGAAGAATACTGCATTTGAAATTTTCTATACCGCATTGGAATCTGTAAAGGCTAAAATGCCGAATGAAGAAAAGTCTGCACTTGAAATCTGGAAAGCTGCATTAGATAATATTACCCCTCAGGTGGAAGTAAAATCACGTCGTGTTGGTGGAGCTACATTCCAGGTACCTACTGAGATCCGCCCGGATCGTAAAGAATCAATCTCTATGAAGAATCTGATCATCTTCGCTCGTAAGCGTGGTGGTAAAACTATGTCTGATAAGTTGTCTGCTGAAATTATTGATGCATTCAATAATCAGGGTGGTGCATTCAAGAGAAAAGAAGATATGCATCGTATGGCAGAAGCTAACCGTGCATTCGCTCACTTTAGATTTTAATTTTATTAAGGCTTAGAAAGAATATGGCAAACAACGATAAGCAATTGGTGTTTACAAGAAACATCGGAATCATGGCTCACATCGATGCCGGTAAGACTACGACTTCTGAACGTATTCTTTATTATACTGGTTTGACACATAAGATTGGTGAGACTCATGATGGTACTGCTACAATGGACTGGATGGCCCAAGAGCAGGAACGTGGTATTACAATTACTTCTGCTGCTACAACTACTTTCTGGAACTATAACGGAAATCGTTATAAGATCAATTTGATTGATACTCCGGGGCACGTTGACTTTACAGTAGAGGTTGAACGTTCACTTCGTGTATTGGATGGCGCTGTTGCTACTTTCTGTGCTGTGGGTGGTGTTGAACCTCAGTCTGAGACTGTTTGGCGTCAAGCTGATAAATATAATGTGCCGCGTATCGGTTATGTAAATAAGATGGACCGTTCAGGTGCAAACTATTATGAAGTTATTCGTCAGATGAAGGAAGTTTTAGGAGCTCATCCGTGTGCTATCCAAATTCCTATTGGAGCTGAAGAAAACTTTAAGGGTATCGTTGATTTGATTCAGATGAAAGCTATTTATTGGCATGATGAATCAATGGGTGCTGAGTATTCAGTAGAAGATATCCCAGCTGATATGCAAGCAGAAGCAGAAGAATGGCGTGACAAGATGTTGGAAGCATTGGCTGAATGCGATGATGCTTTGATGGAGAAATATTTTGATGATCCTTCAACAATTACAGAAGATGAAATTAAAGTAGCTCTTCGTAAAGGTACATTGTCAATGCAGATTAATCCGATGACTTGTGGTTCTTCATTTAAGAACAAAGGTGTTCAGACATTGCTGGATGCAGTTTGTGCTTATTTGCCTTCTCCTGAAGATACACCTGCTATCGAAGGTACTGATCCAAGTAATCCTGACGTTGTTGTTGTTCGTAAGCCTTTATTCGAGGAACCGTTAGCAGCTTTGGCATTTAAGATTGCAACAGACCCGTATGTAGGACGTTTGTGCTTCTTCAGAGTTTACTCAGGACAGGTTACAGCTGGTTCTTATGTATTGAATACTCGTTCAGGAAAGAAAGAACGTATTTCACGTTTGTTCCAGATGCATTCAAATAAGCAAAATCCGATGGAAGTTATCGGTTGTGGTGATATTGGTGCAGGTGTAGGATTCAAGGATATTCGTACAGGTGATACTTTGTGTGATGAAAATAATCCAATCACTTTGGAATCAATGGAGTTCCCTGAACCAGTTATCGGTATCGCTGTAGAACCAAAAACTCAGAAAGACTTGGATAAGTTGGGTATGGGATTGGCTAAATTGGCTGAAGAAGACCCGACATTCCGTGTTCAGACTAACGAAGAAACTGGTCAGACTGTAATTAGTGGTATGGGTGAGTTGCACTTGGATATCATTATTGACCGTTTGCGTCGTGAGTTCAAAGTTGAGTGTAATCAAGGTAAGCCTCAGGTTACTTATAAAGAAGCAATTACTAAGCCTGTTGAATTGCGTGAAGTTTATAAGAAACAGTCTGGTGGTCGTGGTAAGTTTGCTGATATTATTGTTCGTCTTGAACCGGCTGATGAAAACTTCGAAGGTACACTTCAGTTTATTGATGAAGTAAAGGGTGGTAATGTTCCTAAGGAATTTATTCCATCTGTACAGAAAGGTTTTGAAAAGGCGATGAAGAATGGTGTATTGGCTGGTTATCCTTTGGATAAGCTGAAAGTTACATTGATGGATGGTTCTTTCCACCCGGTTGACTCTGACCAGTTGTCATTTGAAATTGCCGCTATTCAGGCATTTAAGAATGCTTCAGAAAAAGCAGGTCCAGTATTGATGGAACCGATTATGCAGATGGAAGTCGTAACTCCAGAAGAAAGTATGGGTGATGTAATCGGTGACTTGAATAAGCGTCGTGGTCAAGTTGAAGGTATGGAAACTAGTCGTACTGGTGCACGTATTGTTAAAGCAAAAGTTCCATTGGCTGAAACATTTGGATATGTAACAGCATTACGTACGATTACTTCAGGTCGTGCAACTTCAACAATGCAGTTCTCTCACTATGCTCAGGTTTCTTCATCAATTGCTAAGCAGGTATTGACTGAAGTACAGGGTCGTGCTGATTTGATCAAATAATATTTTGAATTATACAATATAAATATGAGCCAAAAGATCAGAATTAAATTGAAGTCTTATGATTATTCTCTGGTTGACAAGTCAGCCGAGAAAATCGTAAAGACTGTAAAGGCTACAGGTGCAGTGGTTAGTGGACCGATTCCTCTGCCTACTCACAAACGTATCTTTACTGTGAACCGCTCTACATTCGTAAATAAAAAGTCACGTGAGCAGTTCGAATTATCATCTTATAAGAGATTAATTGATATCTACAGTTCAACAGCAAAGACAGTTGACGCATTGATGAAACTGGAATTGCCTAGTGGAGTTGAAGTAGAAATTAAAGTGTAAGTATTTAAATTTTTAGTGAAATGCCAGGATTATTAGGAAAGAAAATCGGAATGACATCCGTTTTCAGTGCCGAGGGAAAAAATCTTCCATGCACTGTTATCGAAGTAGGTCCTTGTGTAGTTACACAGATCAAGACTTTGGAAAATGATGGCTATGAAGCTGTTCAGTTGGGTTTCGAAGATAAGAAAGAGAAACATACAACACAGCCTGAAATGGGTCACTTTAAGAAAGCCGGTGTAACCCCCAAGAGATACTTGGCCGAGTTCAAGAATTTTGAAACTGAATACAAGTTGGGTGATGTAATCACTGTTGATTACTTGGAAGGTGCAGGTTTCGTTGATGTAATTGGAACTTCAAAGGGTAAAGGTTTTCAGGGTGTTGTTAAACGTCACGGTTTTGGTGGTGTAGGTCAGACAACACATGGTCAGCACAATCGTGCTCGTAAGCCGGGTTCTATCGGTGCTTGTTCTTACCCTGCAAAAGTATTTAAGGGTATGCGTATGGGTGGCCAGTTAGGAAATGAGCGTGTTACTGTTCAGAACTTACAGGTTATCAAAGTATTGCCTGAACATAATCTTTTGTTAGTTAAAGGTTCTGTTCCAGGTGCTAAAGGTTCAATCGTTTTAATTGAGAAGTAATGGAACTGAGCGTATTTAATATTAAAGGTGAAGATACCGGAAGAAAGGTAACTTTGAACGATGCAATTTATGGCATTGAGCCCAACGATCATGCTATTTACCTGGATGTAAAACAGTTTTTGGCAAATAAACGTCAGGGTACTCATAAGTCTAAGGAAAGAAGTGAAGTATCAGGTAGTACACGTAAGCTGATCCGTCAGAAAGGTGGTGGTGGCGCTCGTCGTGGTGATATCAACTCTCCGGTTTTAGTTGGTGGTGGTCGTGTATTCGGACCAAGACCTCGTGATTACGAATTTAAGTTGAATAAGAAGGTAAAGAGTTTGGCTCGTAAGTCTGCTTTGTCTTATAAGGCTAAAAATAGTGCTATTGTAGTTGTTGAAGACTTCAATATGGAAGCTCCTAAGACAAAAGAATTCGTAACAATTACTAAAAACCTTAAAGTAGCTGATAAAAAGCTTCTTATGGTTTTACCGGAGAAAAATAATTTTGTATATTTGTCAGCTCGAAATTTACAGAAAGCTAAAGTTGTAACTGTTTCTGATATCAATACTTATAGTGTGCTTGATGCCGCAAATTTAGTTTTGACAGAAAGCTCTGTTGCAGCAATTGAAAAACTTTTTAACGCATAAGGAGTATAAAAGATGGGAATTATTATTAAGCCTATTGTAACAGAAAAGCAGACAGCAATTACGGAAAAGTTCGCTAATCGTTATGGTTTTCGTGTTTCTCCTGATGCCAATAAGCTTGAAATTAAGAAAGCTGTAGAAGAATTGTATAATGTAACTGTAGTTGATGTTAATACCATCAACTACTCTGGTAAGCAGAAAACACGTTATACAAAGTCTGGTATCATCAACGGTAAACAAGCTGCTTTCAAGAAGGCAATCATAACATTGAAAGAAGGAGAAACAATTGATTTCTTTAGTAATATCTAAAAAAAGAAATGGGAATACGTAAATTAAAGCCCACAACACCGGGGCAGAGACACAAAGTTATTGGTGCATTTGATAAAATCACTGCAAGTACACCAGAGAAGTCTCTTGTAGTAGGTAAGAAAAGTACAGGTGGTCGTAACAACACTGGTAAGATGACAATGCGTTATATCGGTGGTGGTCACAAGCAAAAGTACAGAATTATCGATTTCAAGAGAAACAAAGATGGCATTCCTGCAACAGTTAAAGCTATCGAGTATGATCCTAATCGTACTTCACGTATAGCATTGTTGTATTACGCTGACGGAGCTAAGAGTTATATTATTGCTCCGAATGGTTTGGAAGTTGGCCAGACAGTGGTTTCAGGATCTGACGCAGCTCCTGAAGTAGGTAATACTTTGCCAATGGCAAATATACCTGTTGGTACTATTATTCATAACATTGAGCTTCGCCCAGGACAAGGAGCTAAATTAGTTCGTTCTGCAGGTGCTTTTGCTCAGCTGACTTCAAAAGAAGGTGCTTATGCTATTATCAAGATGCCTTCTGGAGAAACAAGAAAGATTCTTGCCGCTTGTAAAGCTACAATCGGTGCAGTAGGTAACTCAGACCATGGTCTTGAAAAATCAGGTAAAGCAGGTCGTTCTAGATGGTTAGGTCGTCGTCCTCACAACCGTGGTGTTGTAATGAACCCAGTTGATCACCCAATGGGTGGTGGTGAAGGACGTGCTTCAGGAGGTCATCCAAGATCAAGAAACGGCTTGTATGCTAAGGGCTTGAAGACAAGAGCTCCGAAGAAACATTCTTCAAAATATATTATTGAAAGAAGAAAGAAATAATCTGATTAATTAAGTAAACTATGAGTCGATCATTAAAAAAAGGCCCGTATATTAACGTAAAACTTGAAAAGAAAGTTCTGGCTATGAATGAGTCAGGCAAAAAGAGTGTCGTTAAAACGTGGGCAAGAGCTTCAATGATTTCGCCTGATTTTGTAGGCCATACTATTGCAGTTCATAATGGAAATAAATTTATTCCTGTTTTTGTAACCGAAAACATGGTTGGTCATAAGTTGGGTGAATTTTCACCAACACGTACATTCCGTGGCCATGCCGGTAACAAGAAAAAATAATCGGTAAAGCAGGAATCTAAAAACTGAAAAAAAGAATCGTAAAATGGGTGCTAGAAAAAGAATATCAGCTGAAGCAAGAAAAGAAGCCCAAAAGACCATGTATTTCGCAAAGTTGCGCAATGTGCCAACTTCTCCTCGTAAGATGCGATTAGTTGTTGACATGGTACGTGGAATGGAAGTATTCCGTGCACTTGGTGTTTTGAAGTTTTCAAACAAAGAAGCTGCAGCAAGAGTAGAAAAGTTGCTTCGTTCAGCTATTGCAAATTGGGAGCAGAAAAATGAACGTAAAGCAGAAGCTGGAGAATTGTATATCTCTTTGATTAGCGTAGATTGCGCTACAACTTTAAAGAGAATGCGTCCGGCTCCGCAAGGAAGAGGTTACAGAATTCGTAAACGTTCGAACCATGTAACGTTGTTTGTTGATACACTTAGTAAAAAAGATACTCAAAATTAATTTGTAGATGGGACAAAAAGTTAATCCGGTTAGTAATCGTTTGGGAATCATCCGTGGTTGGGATTCCAATTGGTATGGCGGCAAAAATTACGGAGATACTTTATTAGAAGATAGCAAGATCCGTAAATATTTGAATGCCCGTCTTGCAAAAGCTAGTGTATCTCGTATTGTGATTGAACGTACGTTGAAGTTGATAACTATTACAGTTTGTACTTCACGTCCGGGTATTATTATCGGTAAAGGTGGTCAGGAAGTTGACAAATTGAAGGAAGAGTTGAAAAAGATCACCGATAAAGAAGTTCAAATTAACATTTTTGAAGTGAAAAGACCTGAGCTTGATGCAGTGATTGTGGCAAATAATATTGCACGTCAGCTTGAAGGTAAAATTGCATATCGTAGAGCAATTAAAATGGCTATCGCTTCAACTATGAGAATGGGCGCTGAAGGTATCAAGATCCAAATTTCAGGTCGTTTGAACGGTGCTGAAATGGCACGTTCTGAAATGTATAAAGAAGGAAGAACTCCGTTGCATACATTCAGAGCTGATATTGATTATGCTTTGGCTGAAGCACTGACAAAAGTTGGTTTGTTAGGTGTGAAAGTTTGGATTTGCCGTGGTGAAGTTTATGGAAAGAAAGATTTGGCTCCTTCATTTACTGCATCTAAGGAATCTGGACGCCGCAATGAAAATGCCGGTGGCAACAGAGAAAAGAACTTCAAGAGAAAGAAAGCTAATCGTTAAACGTTAGAATTTAAGAAGAAATGTTACAACCAAAGAAAACCAAGTTCAGAAGAGCTCAAAAAGGTAGCGCTAAAGGTAATGCTCAGCGTGGTAACCAATTGACTTTCGGATCTTTTGGTATAAAGTCGTTAGATACAAAATGGATCACCGGACGACAGATTGAAGCTGCTCGTATTGCTGTAACTCGTTATATGCAGCGTCAAGGTCAAGTTTGGGTTCGTATCTTCCCAGATAAGCCGATCACTAAAAAACCTGCTGACGTACGTATGGGTAAAGGTAAAGGTAATCCAGAAGGATTTGTTGCTCCTGTAACTCCGGGTCGTATGATTTTTGAAGTTGAAGGTGTTCCTTTTGAGGTAGCTAAGGAAGCATTGCGCTTAGGTGCTCAAAAACTTCCTGTAACTACTAAGTTTGTTGTGAGACGTGATTATGATATGCAAAATCAAAATGCGTAATTGGTTATGAAGATTGCAGAAATTAGAGAATTAAGCACTGCGGAGTTGACAGAGCGAATCAATGCAGAAGTGGCTGCTTACGAACAGAAAGTAATCAACCACAGTATTACTCCAAGTGAAAATCCTGCTCAGATTAAACAACAACGCAGGATGATTGCGCGCATGAAAACTGAATTGCGCCAGAGAGAACTTAACAACAAATAATTGAGCCTGATGGAAACTAGAAATTTAAGAAAAGAAAGAACGGGCGTGGTTACAAGCAACAAGATGGACAAGAGCATCACTGTTGCTATTAAATGGAAGGAAAAACATCCCATTTATGGTAAGTTCGTTAATAAGACGAAAAAATATCATGCTCACGATGAAAAGAATGAATGCAACATTGGCGATACTGTAAGAATTATGGAAACTCGTCCATTGAGCAAAACTAAAAGATGGAGATTAGTTCAAATAATCGAAAGGGCTAAATAACATGATACAACAAGAGTCAAGATTAGTAGTAGCTGATAACAGTGGTGCAAAAGAAGCTTTATGTATTCGCGTGTTAGGTGGAACAAGAAAGCGCTATGCAACTGTTGGAGATGTGATTGTAGTAGCGATTAAGAGCGTAATCCCATCTAGTGATATCAAGAAGGGAGCTGTATCAAAAGCTGTAATCGTACGTACTAAGAAGGAAATTCGTCGTGCTGACGGTTCTTATATCCGCTTTGATGACAATGCCTGTGTATTGTTAAATGGCGCTGGAGATATTCGTGGTAGCCGTATCTTTGGTCCGGTAGCCAGAGAGCTTCGTGCAACAAACATGAAAATTGTTTCACTTGCACCGGAGGTACTTTAATAGTTGAAAAATTTAGAGTAATGAGCAAATTACATATCAAAAAAGGCGATATCGTTTTTGTTAATACTGGTGAAGACAAAGGTAAGACAGGTCGTGTCCTGAAGGTGTTAGTAAAAGAAAACCGTGCAGTTGTCGAAGGTATTAATATGGTATCAAAGCATACCAAGCCTAATGCAAAGAATCCTCAAGGAGGAATAGAAAAGAAGGAAGCTCCTATTCATGTATCTAACTTGAATGTCGTTGATCCTAAAACTGGAAAACCGACTCGCATAGGTCGTAAAGCAAATGAAGAAGGTGCTTTAGTGCGTTATTCAAAAAAATCAGGGGAGGAGATTAAGTAATGAGCAATACTGCCAGTCTTAAAAAAGAATATCAGGACAGAATTGTTCCTGCTTTAACAAAGGAATTTGGTTACAAGTCTGTAATGCAGGTGCCTGTATTAAAAAAGATCGTGATTAATCAAGGTCTTGGAATGGCTACTGCAGATAAGAAAATTATTGATGTTGCAATTAGTGAGTTGACTGCTATTACAGGTCAGAAGGCTGTTGCAACAGTTTCTAAGAAAGACGTATCAAATTTCAAACTTCGTAAAAAGATGCCTATTGGTGTGATGGTAACTTTACGTCGTGAACAGATGTACGAGTTTTTGGAAAGATTAGTTCGTATCGCTCTTCCGCGTATCCGTGACTTCAAGGGAATCGAAAGTAAGTTGGATGGTCGTGGTAATTATACACTCGGTATTCAGGAACAGATCATTTTTCCTGAAATTAATATCGATAATATTACCAAAATATTAGGAATGAATATTACCTTTGTAACCTCTGCGAAAACAGATGAAGAAGGTTATGCTCTGTTAAGAGAATTTGGTTTGCCTTTTAAAAATGCAAAAAAAGACTAAATAGTTATGGCTAAGGAATCAATGAAAGCCCGCGAGGTAAAAAGAGCTAAGTTAGTTGCTAAATATGCTGCTAAACGTGCTCAGCTGAAAGCTGAAGGTAATTATGATGCTTTGCAGCTTTTACCGAAGAATGCTTCTCCTGTACGTTTGCACAATCGTTGTAAAATTACAGGTCGTCCGAAAGGATATATTCGTCAGTTCGGTATTTCTCGTATCCAGTTGCGTGAAATGGCTTCACAAGGTTTAATCCCGGGTGTAAAGAAAGCAAGTTGGTAAGAGTTTTTTTAGTTTAAATATTGTCCGGGTGTCCGGATCAATTTAATTAATTATTATATGACAGATCCTATTGCAGATTATTTGACAAGATTGCGTAATGCAATTAAAGCGAAGCACAGAGTTGTTGAAGTGCCGGCGTCAAATTTAAAGAAAGAGATCACTAAGATCCTTTTCGACAAGGGCTACATTCTTAATTTCAAGTTTGTAGAAGATGGTCCTCAAGGTACAATTAAGATTGCTTTGAAGTATGACCTTGTAAACAAAGTTAATGCAATCAAGAAACTTGAAAGAGTTTCTACTCCTGGTTTGCGTAAGTACACTGGTTATAAAGATATGCCTCGTGTATTGAATGGATTGGGTATTGCAGTTCTTTCTACTTCTAAGGGTGTTATGACTGATAAAGAAGCTCGCGAGCTGAAAATCGGTGGTGAAGTTTTATGTTATGTCTATTAATTAGGAGGAAGAAGAATGTCAAGAATAGGAAAATTACCAATTCATGTACCGGCTGGTGTTACAGTTACTATCAAGGATAACGTTGTAACAGTTAAGGGTCCTAAAGGTGAACTTGTACAGGCTGTAAATCCTGATATTCAAGTTGCAATCGAAGATGGAGTAGTTCATTTGACTCGTCCAACTGATGATAAGAACCATCGTGCTTTACATGGTTTGTATCGCGCTTTGATTCATAATATGGTAGTTGGAGTATCAGAAGGATACAAAAAAGAGTTAGAGCTTGTGGGTGTTGGTTATCGTGTAACTAATACAGGTCAGCTGTTAGATCTTTCATTGGGTTATACACATAATATTTATATGTTGTTGCCTAAGGAAGTAAAAGTTGAGACAAAGGCAGAGAGAAATAAGAACCCTCTGATTATCCTTGAATCTGCTGATAAGCAATTATTGGGCCAGATTTGTGCTAAGATTCGTTCATTCCGTATGCCAGAACCATATAAAGGTAAAGGTATTAAATTTGTGGGTGAAGAAATTCGCAGAAAGTCTGGTAAATCAGCAGGTAAGTAATCTACGTAAACTGAAATTATCATGACAACGAAGATAGAAAGAAGATTAAAGATAAAAGCAGGTGTAAGAGGTAAGATTTCAGGTACAACTGAACGTCCTCGCCTGACTGTGTTTAGAAGTAATAAGCAAATCTATGCACAGGTTATTGATGATACTACAGGTAAGACTTTAGCTTCTGCTTCATCTTTGAAGATGGAAGAAAAGGCTCCGAAAAAAGAAATTGCAGCCAAAGTTGGTGAACTGATTGCAAAGAACGCTCAGGAAGCAGGTGTACAGGCTGTAGTTTTTGATCGTAACGGTTATCTGTATCACGGGAGAATTAAAGAATTAGCGGATGCTGCACGTAACGGCGGCCTTAAATTTTAATGGAAATGGCAGGAGTTAATAACAGAGTAAAATCAACCAACGACTTAGAGTTGAAGGATAGATTGGTTGCTATCAACCGCGTAACTAAGGTAACAAAAGGAGGACGTACTTTCAGTTTTGCTGCTATTGTTGTAGTAGGAAATGAAGATGGTATTGTTGGTTGGGGCTTAGGAAAAGCAGGTGAAGTAACTACAGCCATTGCTAAGGGTGTAGAAGCTGCTAAGAAGAATTTGATCCGTGTACCTGTTCATAAAGGTACTATCCCTCACGAACAATTTGCTAAATTTGGTGGTGCTCAGGTTTTGATCAAGCCGGCATCTCATGGTACTGGAGTGAAAGCTGGTGGTGCTATGCGTGCTGTTCTTGAAAGCGTTGGTATTACTGACGTGTTAGCTAAATCAAAAGGATCTTCTAACCCTCATAACTTAGTTAAAGCTACTATTGCTGCTCTAGGTGAATTAAGAAGTCCGTTTGATGTTGCTCAGAATCGTGGAGTTTCAGTTGAAAAAGTATTTAGAGGTTAATTAGGGAGGAGTAGATATGGCAACAATTAAAGTTAAGCAGATTAAGAGTAGAATTAATTGCCCTAAAGACCAAAAAAGAACTTTGGATGCGCTGGGTTTGAGAAAACTAAACCAAGTAGTAGAACATGAAGCTAACCCTTGTATTTTGGGTATGGTTGAGAAAGTTAAACATTTGGTTTCAGTTGAAAAATAATAATTGATCGAAAAAATAATTGCGATATGAATTTATCAAATTTAAAGCCGGCAGCAGGTTCTGTTAAAACCAGAAAAAGAATAGGACGTGGTCCGGGTTCTGGCTTGGGTGGTACTTCAACAAGAGGTCATAAAGGAGCTAAGTCAAGATCAGGTTATAAGAACAAGATTGGATTTGAAGGTGGTCAGATGCCAATTCAAAGACGTTTGCCTAAATTTGGTTTCAAGAATATTAACCGTGTAGAATATAAAGCTATTAATATTTCAACTCTTCAGCAATTAGCTGAAGCTCAGAATTTGAGTAAGATTGGAATTGAAGAGTTAGTAAATGCAGGTTTTATTTCTTCTTCACAGTTGGTTAAGATTCTTGGTAATGGTAGTTTGACAGCTAAATTGGAAGTTTCTGCACATGCATTTTCCAAATCTGCCGAAGCTGCTATTCAAGCTGTAGGTGGAACTGTCGTTAAACTCTAATTTATGAGAGCTGTTGAAACAATAAAGAATATCTGGAAGATTGAGGATCTGAGAAATCGGATCCTCACCACTCTTTTATTAGTGGTGATCTATCGCTTTGGAACGTTTGTGGTTCTTCCGGGTATTGATCCTAAGGCGTTAACCGCTTTACAAGAACAGACGCAAGGTGGTTTGTTGGCATTATTGGATATGTTTTCTGGTGGTGCCTTTTCTAATGCTTCTATTTTTGCATTAGGAATTATGCCATATATCTCTGCTTCTATCGTTATGCAATTGATGGCAATTGCTGTTCCTTCTTTTCAGAAATTACAGAGAGAAGGAGAAAGTGGACATCGTAAGATTAACCAATGGACACGTTATTTGACTGTGGCCATTTTGTTATTCCAAGGCCCTACTTATTTGGTAAACTTAAGTGTACAGCTGCGAGCTGTTGGTGCTTCTTTACCTCCTGGAATTTGGTTTACGATATCTTCTACAATCATTTTGGCTGCAGGAAGTATGTTTATCCTTTGGTTGGGTGAGAGAATAACAGATAAAGGTGTAGGTAATGGTATTTCATTTATCATCTTAGTCGGAATCATAGCTCGCTTACCTCATTCTTTGTTTCAGGAATTTATTTCTAGAACAAGTGAAAAGACTGGTGGTTTGGTTATGTTCTTGTTTGAAATGTTGTTCTTGTTGTTCGTAATTGCTGGTGCGATTCTTTTGGTTCAAGGAACTAGAAAGGTCCCCGTACAATATGCGAAGAGAATTATTGGAAATAAACAGTATGGTGGTGCTCGTCAGTATATACCTTTAAAAGTAAATGCTGCAAATGTTATGCCTATCATTTTTGCTCAGGCTATTATGTTTATTCCAATCTCTATTGTTGGTTTTTCTAATACCGGTGAAAGTTCAGGTTTCTGGGCTGCATTTATGGATAATACAGGATTTTGGTATAATTTTGTATTTGCCGTTTTGATCATTCTGTTTACCTATTTTTATACAGCCATCACAATTAATCCGACTCAGATGTCTGATGATTTGAAGAGAAACAATGGTTTCATTCCGGGGGTTAAGCCAGGTAAACAAACCAAAGATTATTTGGATTCAATCATGGACCGTATTACATTACCAGGTGCAATTTTCTTGGCAATTGTGGCTATTATGCCTGCTTTTGCTCGTTTGGCCGGTGTGAGTATGGCTTTTTCACAATTCTTTGGTGGTACTTCTTTGTTGATTCTTGTTGGTGTTGTTTTGGATACATTACAGCAAGTTGAAAGTCATTTGTTGATGCGTCATTATGATGGTTTGTTAAAGTCTGGTAGAATTAAAGGTCGTTCAGGCGTAAATGCTTATTAATTTCGATGATCTATTTAAAAACAGATGAAGAAATTGAGTTGATGCGTGAAGCAAACCAGTTAGTAGGTAAAACACTAGCTGAAGTAGGAAAGCATGTTGCACCAGGTGTTTCAACGCTTCAACTTGATAAAATTGCGGAAGAATTTATTAGGGATCATGGAGCTGTTCCTGCTTTTTTAGGGTATGGAGGTTTTCCGAATTCAATATGTGCTTCAGTAAACGAACAGGTAGTTCATGGTATACCTTCGTCTTCAAAGATTTTGAATGAGGGAGATATTATCTCTGTCGATTGTGGTACAATATTGAATGGGTATGTCGGAGATTCAGCTTATACATTTTGTGTTGGAGAGGTTGATCCGAAAGTTAAGGATCTTTTGAAAACGACTAAAGAGTCTTTGTATCTAGGAATTCAGGCTGCAGTTGAAGGAAAGCGGATAGGTGATATTAGTAATGCCGTTCAGACGTATTGTGAGTCACATAATTATTCAGTAGTTCGCGAATTGGTTGGTCATGGTATTGGTAAAAGGATGCATGAAGAACCAGAAGTACCTAATTATGGACGTCGAGGATGTGGTCCGTTACTTAAATCAGGTATGTGCATTTGTATTGAGCCCATGATTAATATGGGAAGTAAAAATGTTGTATTTGAACGTGACGGTTGGACAGTTCGGACAAAAGATCGAAAATGTTCTGCCCATTTTGAACATTGTATTGCTATTCGTCCTGACGGTCCGCAGATTTTGTCTTCATTTGATTTTATAGAAGAAGTTTTAGGTAGTAACGCAATTTAATCTTTATTTTATTATATGGCTAAACAGTCAGCAATTGAACAAGATGGAGTAATTGTAGAAGCATTGTCGAATGCAATGTTTCGGGTTGAATTGGAAAATGGACATGAAATAACCGCTCACATTTCTGGAAAGATGCGAATGCATTATATAAAGATACTTCCAGGTGATAAGGTTAGAGTTGAAATGTCTCCTTATGATTTATCAAAAGGTAGAATTGCTTTTAGATATAAATAAAAAAAACTAGATATGAAAGTAAGAGCATCTTTGAAGAAGCGTACCCCTGAATGCAAAATCGTTAGAAGAAAGGGTCGTTTATATGTAATTAACAAGAAAAACCCGAAGTATAAAGTACGTCAGGGATAATTTTATTATTTTTGCAAAATAATTAGGTAATAATATGGCTATAAGAATAGTTGGTGTAGATTTGCCACAGAATAAAAGAGGTGAAGTTGCTTTGACATACATTTATGGTATCGGTCGTAGTGCAGCTAACACTATCTTGGCAAAAGCAGGTATTGATCGCGATATTAAAGTACAAGATTGGACAGATGATCAAGCTGCTAAAGTACGTGAAATTATCGGAGCAGAATATAAGGTAGAAGGTGATTTACGTTCTGAAGTACAGTTGAACATCAAGCGTCTGATGGATATTGGTTGCTACAGAGGTGTTCGTCACCGTTTAGGTTTGCCTTTGAGAGGTCAGAAGACAAAGAATAACTCTCGTACTCGTAAGGGTAAGAAGAAAACTGTTGCAAATAAGAAAAAAGCTACTAAATAATAAGAGTTGAGATATGGCAAAAAAAACAGTCGCAGCAAAGAAGAGAAACGTTAAAGTTGACGCTTACGGTCAAGCTCACATTCATTCTTCTTTTAATAACATTATCGTATCTCTTGCCAATAGCGAAGGTCAGGTAATTAGCTGGTCATCTGCTGGTAAGATGGGATTTAGAAGCTCTAAAAAGAATACTCCGTATGCTGCTCAGATGGCAGCTCAGGATTGTGCTAAAGTAGCTTATGATCTGGGTTTACGTAAAGTTAAGGTTTATGTTAAAGGACCGGGTAACGGACGTGAATCTGCTATCAGAACGATTCATGGTGCAGGTATTGAAGTAACTGAAATCATCGATGTTACTCCGCTGCCACACAATGGTTGTCGTCCTCCTAAAAAGAGAAGAGTATAATTAACTTTAGTTTCTTGAATAGGGAATCCGGAATTGTGAATAGATTGCATTTAGACCTTATCCTCTCTGTAATCGCGGCTGCACGGTTCCAGGTTCTTTTAGAACATTAAAAATAATAGAAAAATGGCAAGATATACTGGACCTAAAACAAGAATTGCCCGTAAATTCGGTGAGGCTATCTTCGGTGCGGATAAAGTTCTTTCTAAGAAAAACTATCCTCCCGGACAGCATGGTAACTCAAGAAAAAGAAAAACTTCTGAGTACGGTATTCAGCTTCGTGAGAAGCAGAAGGCTAAATATACTTACGGTGTATTGGAAAAACAATTTAGAAACCTTTTCGAAAAGGCTTCTCGTTCTAAAGGTATTACCGGTGAAGTATTGTTGCAGTTCCTTGAAGCTCGTTTGGACAATGTAGTATTCCGTTTGGGTATTGCTCCGACAAGAGCTGCTGCTCGTCAGTTGGTTTCTCACCGTCATATTACGGTTGACGGACAGGTGGTAAACATCCCGTCTTATTCAGTTAAACCGGGTCAGATCATCGGTGTTCGTGAAAAATCTAAATCTTTGGAAGTTATTGCTGATGCTTTGGCAGGTTTCAATCACAGCAAATACCCTTGGATGGAATGGGATCAGACTTCAATGAGCGGTAAATTATTACATTTGCCGGAAAGAGCTGATATCCCTGAAAATATTAAAGAACAGTTGATCGTAGAATTGTATTCTAAATAATAATTGATTCCATGGCGATATTAGCATTTCAAAAACCCGATAAAGTATTAATGTTGGAAGCGGACGACTTCTTCGGAAAGTTTGAATTCCGTCCGTTGGAGCCTGGCTATGGTATTACTATTGGTAATGCCTTGCGCCGTATTCTCTTGTCTTCATTGGAAGGGTTTGCTATTACGTCTATCAAAATCGACGGGGTGGATCATGAATTTGACACCATCCCCGGCGTTATTGAAGATGTGACTAACATTATCCTTAACCTGAAGCAAGTGCGTTTCAAGCATATTGTAGATGACATTGAGAATGAAAAAGTAAGTATTAATGTTTCGGGTACGGAAGTGTTCAAAGCCGGAGATATAGGTAAACAGTTAACTGGATTCGAAGTTTTGAATCCTGATTTGACTATTTGTCATTTGGACCCGAACGCAAGTTTCCAGATTGAACTTACAATTAATAAAGGACGCGGTTATGTACCGGCTGATGAAAACAGAAAGCCGGATGATGACATCCATGTAATTGCGATTGATTCTATCTACACTCCGATCCGTAATGTGAAGTATTCAATCGAAAACTTCCGTGTTGAGCAAAAGACGGACTACGAAAAGTTGGTTCTTGAAATAGCCACAGATGGTTCTATTCATCCAAAAGAAGCTTTGAAAGAAGCTGCCAAGATCTTAATTCATCATTTCATGTTGTTCTCTGATGAGAAGATTGCCATCGAATCGGTTGATAGTGATGGTAATGAAGAATTTGATGAAGAAGTTCTTCATATGCGTCAGTTGCTGAAGAGCAAATTGTCAGATATGGATCTTTCAGTTCGTGCATTGAACTGCTTGAAGGCCGCTGATGTTGAAACATTGGGTGAATTAGTGAAGTTCAACAAGAATGACCTGTTGAAGTTCCGTAACTTCGGTAAGAAGTCACTCACCGAATTGGATGAGTTACTGGAAAGTTTGAACCTTTCTTTCGGTATGGATATCTCAAAATATAAATTAGATAAAGAGTAAGTATAAGCGATGAGACATAATAGAAAAATAAATCACTTAGGTCGTACAAACACTCACCGTGACGCGATGCTTTCGAATATGGCTTGTTCTCTGATCAAACATAAGAGAATCTTTACTACGACAGCTAAAGCAAAAGCACTTCGTAAGTTTGTAGAACCGCTGATCACAAAGTCAAAGGAGGATACAACTCACTCTAGACGTGTGGTTTTTAGCAATTTGCAAGACAAATATGCTGTAACTGAGTTGTTCAAGGAAATCTCTCAGAAGATTGGTGACCGTCCAGGTGGATATACTCGTATCATTAAGACTGGTAATCGTCTGGGTGATAACGCTGCCATGTGCTTCATTGAATTAGTTGACTACAATGAAAATATGAAGAAAGACGCTACTGCTAAGAAGGCAGGTAAGACACGTCGTTCTCGTAAGAAATCAACAGTAGCAACTGAAGCTCCGGCTGCAGAAGCTCCTGCTACAGAAGAACAGCAGGCTGCTGAATAATCAGATTAAGTTTACTACTTCTTATAGATAGTAGGAACGATTGAATAAGGCGTAGGTTTCATAGACTGTAAAGTCTTGAGACCTGCGCTTCTTTTTTATATCCTCTTTATTTGTTCAGTCTACAGCACGAGTTTTTTATAGCTCTTAAACGACAAAAAGCCATCCGAAATGAATCGGATGGCTTTTTGTATCTTGAATCGTGGAATTGATTAAACTCTCTTTTCTTTGATTCTTGCTTTCTTTCCAGTCAGTGCACGCAGATAATACAATTTAGCACGACGAACACGACCTACTTTGTTTACAACGATGCTTTCGATGAACGGAGATTCGATCGGGAAAATTCTTTCTACACCTACGTTATCAGACATCTTACGTACTGTAAAACGTTTCTTGTTGCCGTGACCAGAGATACGAATAACTACGCCTCTGTACTGCTGGATACGTTCCTTGTTACCTTCTTTGATACGATAAGCGATAGTAACGGTGTCACCGCTCTTGAAAGAAGGATGCTCCTTGTTGGTAGCGAACGCTTCTTCTGCAATTTTAATTAAATCCATTTTGCTTGTATTTTAAAATTGTTGATAATGTACGCAATTAGCAGGCTGCTTGTCCTGCCAGCGTTGCGTAAAGCGGATGCAAAGTAACAAAATCTTTGTGAGATAACCAAATAGGTGGATGTAATCTTTTGGAATTGTCTTTAGTTTTTTCATTCTATCGAAGTTTACAATCGGTTCTCGTTATGATTGCAATCGATTTTCGTTACATTTGCATTTAATTCTCGTTACTTTTAAAGTGAAAGACAAACGACTTATGAAACGGATTGTATTACTGATATTCGGGTGGCTTTCTGTAATGACAGGTTTAGCCGCGGATAAACCCACCTTGCTGACGCAGGTTGATCAGCAGAAGATGATGGCTTGGACGGATTCGGTGTTCAATACTTTGAGTATGGATGAACGGATCGGGCAGTTGTTCATGGTGATTGCTGATGTGAAAACTACGAACCAGAATATGCAGCGCCTGTTACGGTATGTGAATGAACTAAATATTGGGGGTGTCTTATTCCATAAAGGAAGTCCGGAAGTGCAGGCTCAATTGACGAACCGGATGCAGGAGGCCTCTAAAGTTCCTTTATTGGTTTCGCTGGATGGTGAGTGGGGCTTGTCTATGCGTTTGAGTGGAACAACCCGTTTTCCTAAGAATATGATGTTGGGAGCCATTGAAAACGACTTGCTTATCCGTAAGTATGGCGAGGAAGTTGCCCGGCAATGTAAGGAAATGGGTATTCATATTAATTTTGCTCCAGATTTGGATGTGAATAGTAACGTCGATAATCCCGTGATTGGGATTCGGTCTTTTGGGGAAGATCCTGCAGCTGTTGCTGATAAAGGTATTGCCTATGCCAGCGGACTGGAAGAAGGAGGAATCATGGCTGTGGCAAAGCATTTCCCAGGACATGGTGATACCTCTGATGATTCGCACGAAACTCTTCCGGTGATTTACCATAGTCGGACTCGTTTGGATTCAGTAGAACTTTTTCCTTTTAAGCAGTATATTCAGAAAGGTTTTGCTGGTGTTATGACAGCACACTTGTATATTCCGGCCTTGGATAAGCGAAAGAATTTGCCTTCTTCTTTGTCGGAAAAAGTAGTAAAAGGCTTGTTACAAGATGAACTGGGTTTTCAAGGCCTCTGCTTTACGGATGCCTTGGCCATGAAAGGAGCTGGAAACGATAAGACGGAGAATCCTTGTGTGAAAGCATTGTTGGCGGGAAATGATATTTTGTTGGCTCCTTATGCTCCCATTTCTGATTATAAAGCTGTCAAGGAAGCTATCGAAGGTGGTATCATCCCGATGAAACTGGTGGAGGACAAATGTAAGAAGATTCTGCAATATAAATATGTAGCCGGACTGAACCGGTATCAGCCTATTCCGTTGAAAGGACTTTCAGATCGGTTGAATACGGCACACGCAGCTTGGTTGGCCGCTCAATTGAATGCAGAAGCCATTACTTTGCTGAAGAACGAAGAAGATCTCGTTCCGTTGAAGAAACTCGACCAAAAGAAGATTGCTGTTCTTTCCATTGGTAGTGGGGTGACTTCCGACTTTGAGGAAACTGTTTCTAAGTATGCTAAGGCTGATTACTTTACCATCACACGCAGTAGTAGTGCTTCCAAAATTCAGCAGATTTATACGAAACTGGATAAATATGATCTGGTGATTTGTGCCGTACATACAGTTCGTATCCCGGAAAGTCAGGCCTTGCGGAAACTGGCGGAACGGAAACAATTGGTTTATGCGTTCTTTACCATTCCTTATTTCTGCAAGTCATATAAACAGTCCATTGAAAAGGCAAAAGCCGTTGTGATGGGATACGAAGGTACACCTTTGGCGCAGCAATATGCAGCGCAAGTCATATTCGGTGGTGTCGGAGCTAAAGGGAAGTTGCCTGTTTCTATTCCGGATCTATATTATGCCGGAACAGGAATATTCACTGAAAAGGTACGTTTGGGCTATCATGAGCCTGAGGCTGTCGGGTTGAATGCCGAACGGCTTGCCGAAATCGGTTCTATTGCAGAAGATGGCTTGCAGGCAAAGGCTTATCCGGGTTGTCAGTTGCTGGTTGCCAAAGATGGCTGGATTGTTTATAACCGGGCTTTTGGATCTTATACTTATAGTAAGGAGCAACCTGTTACTACGGAATCTGTTTATGATTTGGCTTCGGCTTCCAAGGCGGCAGGAACTTTATTGGCTGTGATGAAAGCGTATGATGAGAAGAAGTTTAAGCTGACGGATAAGATATCAACATATATACCCGAACTGAAAGATTCTAATAAGAGCAACATTACCATACGCGAATTATTGTTCCATCAATCCGGATTGGTTCCAACCATTAACTTTTATACAAAGGCGATGGAAAAGGGGCGGTTCAAACCGGACTTGGTTTCCTCCAAGTCTTCGCCGGAATATACTTGGAAAGTAGCAGACGGGATTTATCTGAAGCCTTCTTTTCAGGATACAATTACACAGATGATCAAGCGTTCTAAACTTGGTCCTAAGCGGTATCGATACAGTTGTGTCAATTTTATTCTGCTTAAAATGATGACGGAAGAACAACTGCTTCGTCCGATGGATGATGTATTGGAATCGGCATTCTGGGCTCCCTTAGGCGCTTGGCATACGACATATAATCCGTTGGAAAAGATGGATTCCGTAGAAATTGTTCCGACAGAATATGATAAAATAGTCAGGCATCAGCTGATTCGTGGTTATGTACACGACGAGGCTGCCGCTTTCCAAGGCGGTGTTTCAGGAAATGCCGGCTTGTTCTCGAATGCAAATGATCTGGCTAAAGTCTTGCAACTCTATTTAAACGATGGCAGTTATGGTGGCGAACAACTGCTGAGTTCAGAAACGGTTCGTCTGTTTACGCAAACGAAGAGTCCGACTTGTCGTCGTGGATTGGGGTTTGACAAACCGGCAACAGGTGGCAAAGCTTCTCCTTGTGGCTCGTTGGCTTCTCCTTCCGTATATGGGCATACCGGATTTACCGGAACATGCTTTTGGGTTGATCCGGATCAGCAATTGATTTATATCTTTCTGAGTAATCGTGTGTATCCAATCCGAAGCAACAACAAATTATCCTCTCTGAATATTCGTACTCGAATTCAAGACACAATTTATAAGGCAATCGAGAAGAAAGAGCTATAAGATTCGTACTTTTGCAGCCGGTTAAATACTCACAAAAGAAGAATTATGCTGTTTGGTCATGGTGATGATTATTATCGTTCGAGTGCAGAACGATTAGTTAATTATAGTTCGAATGTTTGGTATGGCGCTGAGATAGAGCCCTTAAAGGAGTATATGTTGGCTTCTGTGGATCGGATTACCCGTTATCCGGAACCAGATGCCGGTTCTTTGAGGCGGATGTTGGCAGAGGTTCATCAGATAGATCCGTCGTGTCTGTTGGTAACGAATGGTTCTATCACGGCCTTTTACTTGATTGCTCAGGCTTATTCGCAGGCGCGTTCGATGATTTGGGTACCTTCGTTTGCAGAGTATGAAGATGCTTGCCGCTTATATAAGCATACGTTGACATTTTTCTCCAATCAACGAAATTTATCTGAGCTAGATCTGAGTCAGCAGGATTTCTGTTGGATTTGTAATCCAAATAATCCGGATGGGAAATTGATAGCTAGGGAAGATTTATTGGCTTTGATCCGGCAGAACCGACAAACGACGTTTGTGATTGATCAGGTTTATGCCGATTTTTATCTGGGGCATTTGTTGGACTTGAAAGATATTGAGGCGAATCCCAACCTGCTGATTGTACAATCCATTTCCAAACTCCATAAAATTCCTGGTATGCGGATTGGATATCTGGCGGCTTCGGAAGAAATGATTCGACGGATCAGTACGTATCTGATTCCGTGGTCGGTGAATGCTTTGGCTATTGAAGTAGGAAAATACATTCTTCAACATCCGGAGCAGTTTGTATTGCCGCTAGAGCAATGGCTTGGCGAAACCCGCCGGTTGCAAGAATGTATCCGGACTTTAGGTATTGAGTCTTATCCTTCGGCTGTAACCTTTTTCCTGAATCGTTTGCCGGAAGGGAAAAAAGCCTCTTCCCTGAAAGACTACCTTTTGCAGGGAAAGCAAATCTTGATTCGGGATGCATCTAATTTCAGGAGTCTTGATGAACGTTACTTCCGTTTGTCCACCCAGCGGCCGGAAGAAAATGAGATGTTGCTGGATGCCATACGGGATTGGATCAAATAAAAAAGAGAGTGTATAAGATGTACACTCTCTTTGATATTTCTCACTTACAATAGATTTTATTCTACTCGTTTGTTGATTACGATATGGCCCAGATAGCCTAAAATGATAACTGCCAAACCAGTAAGTAAAATACCATTTGTCATACTACCTGTCAAAAACGGAACAGCTAATATAACTACACCGATAAGGAGTACGATAACTCCTAAATTTTTAATCAATCCGCTCATGGTTATAGATGTTTTATAAATTTCTTTTTCTATTGCAAATAAAGCAATAATAACCCGATTGAAAAAATATTTTAGAATAAAAATGATGAATCCTTTTAAATTAGCTTCTATCTTTGTTCTGTAATTCAAAAAAATCTTGGTGATGCGTCTATTTTATATCTTGTACACATGGTTATTTTTTGTTCCGGTGTTTTTGGTACTGACCATTCTTACAGCGGTAACAACAATTGTTGGGTGTTTATTGGGTGGTGAAAAGATCTTCTCTTATTATCCGGGTATGATTTGGTCGAGGCTGACCTGTTATTTGGCGCTTTGTCCGGTAAAAGTACGAGGACGTGAGCATTTACAGCCTGGGAAGTCGTATATTTTTGCCGCCAATCATCAGGGCGCATTTGATATTTTCTTGATTTATGGATTTTTGGGTGTTCCGATCAAATGGGTAATGAAGGCAGGAATCGGAAAGATTCCTTTTGTCGGAACTGCTTGTCGGGCGGCTGGTTTTATCTTTGTGGATAATTCTACTCCGAAGGCGGCTGCCCGTTCGGTAGTGGAAGCCGAGAGATGTTTACGTAATGGAGCTTCCATCGCGATCTTCCCGGAAGGTTCACGTACTTATACCGGTAAAATGATTCGCTTTAAGAAGGGCGCTTTCCAGATGGCTGCCGACCAGCATTTGGAGATTGTTCCGATCACGTTGAACGGACCTTTCCATGTCTTGCCTATCGGTTCGTTGAATTTACATCGCCATGCTATGGAAATGGTGATCCATGAACCTATTTCAATTGAAGGCATGGATACGTCGCATAAAGGATTGCAAGTAATAGCTGATCAGACACAGCAAGTCATAGCACAAGACTTATGGCCTGAGTTCAAATGAACCCAGGCTTTTTTATTTGTAAGCCTTCAGCAGACCTCGTTTGCTGATCTTTAAGCTGAATCCGGTGCTTGAGTTGCCGAATACGTCACCGGTATCTGCTCCGATAGAACCACCAAACTGCCATCCTTTTAGTTTAGGATGCTGGTATTGGATATCTGCTAAAAGAGAAATACCGTCTTTCTTCTTGAGAAGAGGTGCTGTGCCTGTTCCCCAAGTATTCATGGCAGTCAGCAGGAAGCGGTAACTGACTGTCGGAGAGAATGAACCTTTCAAACCGAAATGAAAGTCTCTGACACGGTTGTTCTGGAATCCGGGAGCACCGTCTGTATTGTATTCGGGAGAAGCCAGTAGCGGCGAAACGAAAGATCGGTCGAAATAGGAATTTCCCGTTACATACTCTCCGTTATTGTAATAGTCATCGCCGCCGCCGCCTCGGCCGGGATGTTTGTCATGGTCAAACCAGATGTAATGGAACGGTCCGCTTTGATTGCGGGTAGTTACGTACTCGAAGACAAACTGTTCCAACCAAGGAAATGTAGGGAGGTTTAATTCCAATCCCCAAAGTCCGTCGGTTCCGTTTTTGAATTCCATACCTGATTTGTCGTAACACAAATGTTGGTAGTAACCACGCAAACTCCAGTCTTTAGCCTGGTACTTGAGTCCGAAGTCAAAAGAAATATGATGACTTCCGAGGACATTGATCTGATCGGAAAGGGAGGCGTCGCCTCCACCTTTTGCTCCCAGCATGATTCGGACGAAGTCTTTGATGGAATGTGGCTGTTCTCCAATCTTCGGGTCGGTCGATGTTCCTCCCCATTGGACGATATGTTGTACGCCCAACGTTCCTGAAAGAGGAAAATCTCCGCGAGTGTCTTTTATCTGGAAATAAACGGACTTTTGATGCCATAAGACGTGTTCCACAAACGTGTATTTTCCGGCATAGCGGTCGGATAAATAATCACTGTCGAACGAACGGCCCACACTGAAGTTTCCTTTGAACTGTAACCAGCCTTTTGTCAGCGGAACAGTCGTGAAACGGGGAATGCTGATGTTCATCTCCGGAATCGGACGTGCATTATTGGAGTAAATCATATCCCCGCTACTCAGGAAAGGATCTACCAGCGAATGATATCGTTCTTTGCTTCCCAAGCTGACTTCTAAACATTTATATCCGATTTCGGCATATAGCTGATGGATATACGCATGTTTGTCGCGTGGCGTTACACCAACCAGGTCCAGTCCGGCTCCCCATCTGAATCCTTTCCCGAAATGTTGCTGGTGAAACACTCCGGCTTTTAGATAGGCATTATTCCCTTCCAGCGGAACGATCCCATATCGGTTACTTGTCATCCAAAAGGGGGTATTGTCGCCGGTTGCCAACGAACCGAACAGTTCTGCCCGGTAACTGGTAGCGTCTTGGGCAATTTCCTCCTGGGCTTGTCCGGAAACCGGCAGGCAAAGCCCGAGTAGAGGAATGTATTTGATCCATTTTCCTTTCATACTTTTCATACTCATGCGGCAAAGGTAGTTATTTTATCGAATCCAGCCAGCCGAATAGAATCTGATATGTATGGTCGCGTGCCGGTTTAGGTGATAAAATCAGGTCGTGTATACCTCCTTCTATTTCTCGGGCCGTCACGTTCGGTCCCAACTGTTTCCCGAACTTCTGGATGTCATCGACCGAAAGAACGATATCCGAAGACATATATTCGTCGTGCCATTCGTTCGTTTCCGGGTATGAACGCGTAGAAGAGAGCAACAGGATAGGGCATTGGATGGCACACTCGTCTTGTATGTCTTGTTGTGCGGAATGAATAGCCTGTATCCAACCGGCCTTTTTAGGATGACCCAACGGCATTTTTAGGGAAGTATCGAATGTCCATTCTCCTTTGAAGGTTTGCAACAGACTTTTGGCGTACGAGGCATCTCCACTGGTTCCTTGAATAATCCAGTCGGGGAAAAACTTACCTAGGAAAGATACCGTCGGGATTGCTACGCTTTCCATGAACCAGCCGAAATTCCAGTCGAGAAACGGACTGTTTAATGCCAGTCCGACAACGGGAGCTTGCGGATGGTGCTTTAAGTAATAAGACGAAATCAGTCCACCAGTCGAATGTCCCATCAGGATAATCTCCCGGCTGCCTTCTTTTTGGATTAAAGCAATAGCCGTATCAATATCGGCAAAATACTCATCCAGGCTCCGGCAATAAAAGGCATCTTGGTTCGGAAGAAGTGAACGCCCGTACTTACGCAGGTCGAGTGCATAGAAATTATACCCGTGTGCTGCCACACTGTCGCCCAACTGTGCCTGGAAGAAATAGTCATTGTAGCCATGAATATATAAAATAGCTCTTCGTCCGGTTTGAGGTTCTACTTTCCGGACGAGGGTACTAACAGTCTTCCCTTCATAGTCATCGGGCATACAGATTGTTTGTTGCTGGTAAGTTGCACCTAATATATCTTCAGTATATTGAGCCTTGCTGACCCAAGCGACAAGCAACCAGGCAAGGGTTAGTAAAAGACGATTCGATTTCATGAAGCCTTATTCGGATAAAATGTAAATAGCCGTTTTTCTCCGGCCAATCTTTTTTAGAACACCGGCCTGGATCAGCGTTTCAATGTCTTTCAGTGCCGTGTAACGGCTGCACGCATTGATACTCATGCACTGCGAACTCATGATGGAATCATGCGTTTCCAGGTATTTCCGGATATTGGCTAAGCGGGTTTCCGGATCGTACGACGGATCAATGCTGGTATTGGCCCGGCGTTTCAGCTCCATTCCTTTTAATCGTTGGGAAATCTTTTTGGAACATCTGAAATTAACCGATTTGAAATGAATATCGTCGGCCCGGATTTCTTTCGGACTTGTTACCTTTTTCGAACAAGAAAGCGAAACACTGAAATGTCCGATACCTTCCAAATCCACTTCGTCACCTTGTTTCAGGTGAAATACCAGCGAATCGGCCAGCGATTGCAACAGTCCGCGTATATCACCCGAAGAAAACGAAGAAGCCTCCCGTAATTCGTCGATGATATGTTCGGTATCAATTACGATTCCCCCTACGACTCTGGCATGTAGCGTAGGATTATCTTCCTCCTTGTTCGGATTCGGATTCTTGAATAAAGCGTATTCTGCTCCCATCTTTGTATAGAATTAATAAGATTATTACTGGATACAAATATAACAAATGTAGGCAATTAATTGTTTGACAGTAGTCGAAAAACTTTACCATATCTGTCAAAAAGCTTTAGCACATATATGGAAAAGCTTTATGACTGCTGTCAAAAAATTAAAATGTCGTAGTTTTTTCATTGAAACATACTAGATTGTTTTTCTCCTTATGAGTTAATTGTTGATAAAACAAGGAAGGATTGATTTTATGTTTAAGAACATAAGTGTAATTTTGCGGCTTTAAATGAAGAAAAGTCTTATAGACTTTATTTGACTGTGATTGAAGAGAAAAAGTTATTGTTTAGGTTTTAAAGAGAGAAATAAAGATGAAAAAGAGTCTTATTGCCTTGGCTTTTGGTACATTAGCCTTGGGCATAGCCGAATTTACGATGATGGGAATCCTTCCCTACGTTGCTTCTGATTTCGGAATAAGCATTGCGAAAGCCGGACATTTTATATCGGCTTACGCTTTGGGCGTTTGTTGTGGAGCTCCGGTCCTGATCCTGGCCCGTAAAAGACCGCTCAAACAGATTCTGATGGCCTTGGTATCGCTGATTATTGTCGGAAATCTGTGTGCTTCGCTGGCTCCTAATTATTGGATTCTGATGTTAGGACGTTTTGTTTCCGGCTTACCTCACGGTGCTTATTTCGGAGTGGCTTCGATTGTTGCTTCGAAGTTGGCTGATAAAGGTAAGAGTTCGGAGGCTGTTTCCATTATGATTGCAGGAATGACAGTCGCCAATCTGTTCGGAGTTCCGTTAGGAACCTCTTTAAGTCATTTGTTTTCATGGCGTGTTACTTTCCTGTTGGTTGCCTTGTGGGGTGTCATCGTACTTTATTATATAAGTCGCTGGGTTCCGTTTGTAGAAGGTTTGCAGGATACAGGCTTTAAGGGACAATTCCGTTTCTTACGGAAACCCGCTCCTTGGATACTTTTGGGTGCGACAGCTTTAGGTAATGGAGGTGTATTTTGCTGGTATAGTTATATCAGTCCGTTGCTTACCCATGTTTCCGGTTTTTCGGATAATAGTCTTTCCGTTTTGATGGTATTGGCCGGTTTTGGAATGGTTGTTGGAAATCTGGTCAGTGGACGTATGTCAGACCGTTATACACCGGGACGTGTGACGATGGTTGTGCAGGCCGGGATTTGTCTGACTTTACTGGCCATTTTCTTCCTGGCATCCAATCCTTGGATGTCTGTTTTGCTGATGATCCTGTGTACAGCCGGCCTGTTTGCCGTATCAAGTCCGGAGCAGTTGCTGATTATCCGGGTTGCTCCGGGTGGAGAAATGCTGGGTGGAGCCTGTGTGCAGATGGCATTTAATTTCGGAAATGCAGTAGGAGCGTATGCCGGAGGCCTGGCCGTTACACACGACTATCGCTATACCGCGTTGGTAGGTATTCCATTTGCACTGATTGGTTTTGTTCTGGCCTTTATCTTTTATAAACAATATCAGATGAAGTATGAGGTCTAAACAATTTATAGTTTGACTGCAATCAAGTGCCGGTTAAACTGTTGTATGAGATTTGCACACGTCAATAAATTTTATTTATATTGCAGGGAATTTATGTGATTCCCTGTAAATGAAGGTTGATGAACGGATATTGGTTGAAGCCTTGAAGCGAGGAGAAGAAAAAGCGTTTCGGCATTTGTATGATCATCATTATGTTGTTTTATGTAAAATGGCAAATGGTTTTCTGCATGATTCGTTTTGGGCAGAGACGATTGTAGATGATACCTTCTTTCATTTATGGGAAATCCGTGAGAATTTAGAGATTACAACTTCATTGCGCAGTTATTTGGTACAAGCCGTTCGTAATCGCTGCTTGAATCAATTGGCTCAGGAAATGGATAAGCAGGAAATGTCTTTTTCTGAATTGCCATTGGAAACGTTGGATGCTTCATTGATCTTTCAGGCAGATACGACTTATCCGCTTGGTGTTTTGTTGGAAAAAGAATTGGAGCAGGAAATCCGTAAGGCCATTGATGAAATGCCGGAAGAGTCGCGGATCGTATTCAAGAAAAGTCGCTTTGAATTGAAAAAGAATGAAGAAATCGCGCAGGAGTTAGGTATTTCAGTAAATACAGTAAAATACCATATTAAAAGAGCATTGTCTTTTTTAAGAGAGCGTTTACGAGGATATTTGCCTTTACTCTTTCTTGTCATTACCATGCTTTTGAGGAAATGAATTATTTTTTTTGAAAAAAATATCCATCTTCACTACCCGCCGATTTATTTTTCCTGTCTATTAAAATAGAGTCGAGCTTATGAAAGAGAAACAACAACATATTACAGATAGAAACGAGTCTGGTTTAAGTAACCTGACGGATGAAGAACTGTGGGTATCATCGGCTGTAGCGGATGATACGCAGCAATATGATGTTGATCAAGCTTTCGAACGTTTCCGGAAGCGGACAGGATTGGACCAATCTGGCAAACAATCTTATAAGTGGTATCGGACGTGGAGTGTTGCAGCAGTGGCAATTGTATTGTTAGGATTGATAACGGTAACTGCTTATTGGCAAGGAAGCCGGCAGATTCAGAGCAATTTCTCTGATATTGTAGTGGAAGCTCCGTTGGGTTCAAAAACAAAACTAACACTGCCTGATGGTTCGACAGTTTGGCTGAATGCAGGTTCCAAGATGATTTATTCGCAAGGGTTTGGTGTAAGTGACCGTAGATTGGCTTTTCAAGGTGAAGGTTATTTTGAAGTAGAGAAAAATGACGAAATGCCCTTCTTGGTTCAGACACATGATGTGAATGTAACTGTGGTAGGAACAAAATTCAATTTTCGGAATTATCCGGAAGATGAAGAAGCCGTTGTAGAACTATTGGAAGGAAAAGTGGCATTGGAAAATCAGTTGAAAGAAGAATCCGTTCGATATTTGTCGCCCAATGAAAAGATGGTATTGCATAAGGCGACAGGAGAAATGGATATCACATCGGCAAAAGTGAAAGAAGCGACACTTTGGACCGAGAACATCTTGCTGTTTGATGAGGATCTGTTGCCGGATATAGTCCGGGAGTTGGAGCGAAGCTATCATGTACAGATAGAAATAGAAAACGAAGATCTGAAACAAACCCGTTTTTACGGACAGTTTAATCAGTTGGAACAGAATATTTATGATGTATTGGATATGTTGTCAGAAACAGGGAAGTTGAAATATCATGAAGAAGGAAAAGTGATTTATTTGAAATAAATGTATAATCTTAAAAGAGATTGCCCATGAAAAAGGATAAAAGAATTTGTTAACTGTATAAAGATAAAAAAGAACCGGAGAAATTGGCCTATCTTCCGGTTCTATTAAGTCCTTATACCCATCGAGTGTTAAGTGGATTTTGAAGACAGAGCAAAGATAAATGTTCTTTTGGAAAGATCCCGAATGAATTTATTACTAATACCAAAAAATCAGTTTATTTATGATTTATTCAAAGAAAGCCATTTGTGTGGCTCTGGCTTGTTGTTGCCTTTCGGGAACCGCATTTGCTCAGCATGTTAGTTTGACAATGAATAATGTAACGGTCAAACAAGCCATGGATGCCCTGAAAAAACAGAGTGGTTACTCATTTGTTTTCTCATCAGAAGATGTAGATACAAAGAAAAAAGTATCGGTTGATGCCGATGATCAAAAAGTAGAAGAAGTCGTTCGTCAGATTTTGGACGGACAAAGTGTGACGTATGAGATTAAAGGAAAGAATATAGTTGTGCGGAGCATTGCTCAGACGTCATCTTCACAACAAAAGAAAACGATTACAGGTACAATTGTAGATCCATCAGGAATGCCTGTTATCGGTGCCAATGTGATGGTTAAAGGAACCACCAACGGAACCATTACCGATATGGATGGCAAGTTTTCGTTGGAGGTCGCTAGTGGAGCTACATTAATGGTTTCTTATATAGGGTTTGCTAATCAGGAAATTAAGGTAAGTAATCAAACGAATTTATCTATTGCCTTGAAAGAAGATGCAGAGGCTTTGGATGAATTGGTAGTTGTTGGATATGGTACTCAGAAAAAATCAGATTTAACAGGTTCTGTTTCTAGTGTTAAGTCTGAAGTAATAGATAAACAAGTTGTAACAAGTGTTGACCAAGCATTACAAGGACGAGTATCAGGTATGCAGATTACAACTGCAAGTGGAGCTCCAGGTTCTTCTATGACTATACGTATTAGAGGAGGAAACTCTATAAATGGTGGTAATGAGCCTTTATATGTAATTGATGGAATTATAGGTGGTGGAGATCTTAGTATGATTAACCCTGCAGATATTCAATCAATTGAAGTTTTGAAAGATGCTTCTTCAACTGCAATTTATGGTTCAAGAGGTGCTAATGGAGTAGTTTTGATTACTACAAAAATGGGACGAGGTCAAGAGGGTATAAAATTAGACTACCATGGATATTTTGGTCTACAGAAATCGGTTAAATTCTTGGATATGCTAGATGGTCAAGAATATGCTCAATGGAGAAATGAATATGAGGCATATTTTGGACGTAATCCGTTATTTGATGTAAAAAATGTACCTAATACTGATTGGCAAAGGGAAATGTATAAAACAGCTCCAATAACAGAACATAATATAAGTTTGTCAAAAGGATATAAAGATGGAAATTACTTTTTGTCTTTGAATTACTTGAATCAGGATGGTATTTTAAAAAAGTCAGGATTTGATCGTTACCAGATTCGCTTTAATTTAGAACAAAACATAGGTAAAATGTTTAAGTTCGGTAGTACTATGAGTATGGTTTATACAGATAAAGATAATCCGGTAATTAGTACAAGCGGTATGGGGACAATACCTGTAATGTCTATCTATAATGAAGATGGAAAATATACTTCTATTTTGCCAATTAGTGGAACTCATACTGATACTCCTGCAGCCCAGGAAGCCTATAAGCAGTCTAATACAACAAATTTACGAGGAATGGGTAATATTTATGCCCAATTGACACCGTTAAAAGGCTTGACCATCCGTAGTTCTTTTGGCTTTGATTTAAATCGTAGTAAGCAGAATGATTATATATCAGTGAATATGCCTACTCGAGTTAATAATAAATCAGGTGGATATGCTTATGTAAGATCTGATGTTCCTATGTCAATTCAAAATGAAAATACAGTTAATTATGGATTTGACATAAAAGATCACCATTTGGATTTATTAGCTGGTTGGACTATTCAACATTATTATACAGAATTTGCTCAAACATCAGTTAGTGGATTTACAAATGATGTAAGTCTTTATCACGCTATGGAAACAGGAGAACCTACAACACGTGATATTCAAACAGGAGAATCAGAGTGGAATATGGCTTCTGCATTATTCCGTGTTAACTATGGCTATAAGGACCGTTATTTATTGACAATTTCTGGTCGTGCAGATGCTTCATCTCGTTTAAGTCCTCAAAATAGATGGGAATTTTTCCCTTCTGCAGCATTGGCATGGAGAGTTAAAGAAGAAGAATTTATGCAGGATGTTGAATTTATTTCAGATTTGAAACTAAGAACATCTTATGGTCGTTCTGGTTCTCAAGCGATAAATCCTTATGCTACATTAGATAAATTATCCTCCGGAGAGACTGTTATGGGTAATGAACAAGTAATATATTATCAAAAGCAAGATGTTGCCAATAAGGACTTGAGATGGGAAAAAACGGATCAATTTGATGTTGGATTAAATTTCGGAGTACTTAATAACCGTTTGACATTCGAATTTGATTATTATACAAAGAAGACAACAGATCTTTTGTTATACCGTGAGTTACCATGGCAAACAGGTTTCTCTTCTTTACTTGAAAATGTTGGATCAGTTAAAAATCATGGATTTGAGTTGGCTGTAAATAGTGTTAATATAGATAATAAAGATTTTTCATGGAATACAAGTTTAACAATTTCAACAAATAGAAGTAAAGTGTTGGATCTTGGAGGAAAACAGTTCTTGGAAAATGGTTTGGGTTCTAGATTAATTGTTGGAGAACCTATTGGAACATTTTTTGGAGCAAAATATTTAGGAACTTGGAAAGAAGGAGAGATACCAGAAGGTTCCAGTTTTAAGCCTGGAGATCCAAAGTTCTTAGATAAGGATGGTAATAATGTTTGTACTATAGCAGATGGTGAAATCATAGGAAATGCAGAACCTGCTTTTTATGGAGGTTTTGGTAACACTTTGCGCTATAAGAATTGGTCTTTGAATCTGTTCTTTGATTTTAGTGTCGGTAATGATGTCTATGACCTATATGGAGTAAATGGATATTCGGGATATAATACAAATGTTTATGCTTCTGCATTGGATAGATGGACACCTGATAATCCGACATCAGATATTCCTTCTGCCGGTAGTGGATTTAGTTATATATACGATACATATGCAGGGAAAAGTGGTTGTAGCCTTTTTGTCTCTGATGGTTCTTTCTTACGTCTGAAGAATTTGAATGTAGAATATAAAATACCACAGTTTACTTCTGCTATTAAAGCTTTTTCAGTATATGGTTCAGTAAGTAATTTGTTTACAATAACAGGATATAAAGGTTATTCTCCAGATGTAAATAGTGAAGGAACACATTCAACTCGAAGAGGTTTTGATAATAATGTATATCCTCAGAGTAGAACTTTTATTGTAGGAGTTAAAATGAGTTTTTGAAAACTAAAGAGATTTTGTTATGAAAAAAATATATTTGTATTTTATAGGAATCGCATTAAGTTGTATTTCTTGTGAATCATTTTTGACAGAAAATCCTAGGGAGTTTGTTTCTCCTGACAGTTTCTTTAATACAGAAGAGGAGGTGGAGTCTGCATTGTTGGGTTGTTATGCTCATTTACAACATCAGCAGATTGGTGATTTTGATTGGTTGTTTAGAGGTGAAGGTGGTACTGATGTTGGCGTAATGAGAAACATTTTAAGATATAATGTTTATCAATATTATTTGTTGGAATCACAGCCTACACAAGATCTTGATAATTGGAGAGTACATTACAAAGCTGTAGGTGATGCAAATATGGTTATTAATCGTACTGAAAAAACTCAGTTCTCAGAAGACTTTAAAAACCAAATAATAGCTGAAGCTTCTTTTATTAGAGCATATGTATATTTTCAGTTAACATTAATGTGGGGAGATGTTCCTTTGTGGACAGATGAAGTAACTAGTGAGAATTTGGAAAAAATAAGTCTTTTGCCACGTTCTCCTCAGAAAGATGTATATGATCAGATTATTAAGGATTTGTTGTTCGCTTCTGAGATATTACCTGATGAACGTGAGGCTTCAGAACAGGGACGTATAACTAAATGGGCGGCTAAATCTTTATTGGCAAAAGTTTATTTGTTTAATGAACAGTGGGAAGAAGCTTCTAAAATTGCACAAGAAGTAATAGCATCTCCTTATCATCAGTTATCATCCGATTATGCTGCAATTTTTGATACGAATTCAGGATGGAACAAGGAATGCATATTTGTAATACCTTTTATGTCTGATGTAAAAGGACAGTGGTTACATACTGTTGCGGCTCCAGACTTGACATACGAGTCAATAGATTATGATTATTCTAAAGGAGGATTAATAAGGCCTGATGGTAAAATAGCAAAGTCAAATGGAGATTTGATTCAAGGCTGGGGTGTATATTATTTAACGACAGAGTTTGCTGAGTCTTTTGCTCCGGATGATAAACGTAAAGCTGCAACAGCATGGCATTATGTATTATCAGAAAATGGTGATACAGTAACGTTTGTTGATAAGAAAGAAGGTTCTGCTTATTATAATTTGAAATGGATTTCATTTGATGATAAAGAGGTCAATGGAGAAAAGGATATTATACATATGCGTTTGGCTGAAGTTTATTTGATATTGGCTGAAGCTGAGAATGAAATCAATGGTGGACCAACAAGTAAAGCTTATGAAGCTGTTAATGCTTTGAGAAGAAGAGCTTTTGGTGATATGGATCATGATGTCCCAAGCGGCTTGTCAAAAGATGAATTCAAACGTGTTATTATTGATGAAAATCGATGGGAATTAGGTGGAGAAGGAGTTCGTGGATGGTATCTCCGTCATTGGGGATTTGATGAGCTTAAAAGAGCTGTAGAGTTTGCTTCAGGAACTAACTCCGTTGCACCTAAAAATATTAAACCTCATCATATGCTGTATAAAATTCCTGAAGAAGAAATAATAAAGAATCCTAATTTGGTACAGAATGAAGGATATTAAAAATGTCTTTCATATTGATAGTATAATGTTTTGAATTTTTAAATAAATAAGGAAATGACAGATTTAGTAAAAATATTGCCAATAACTTTATTGTCTTGTATTTCTACAATTTGTACATCAGAAGCAAAAGAGAAATACAATATTATATTAGTGTATTGTGATGATATGGGTTATGGTGATTTGGGTATAACAGGTAATCCCCATATTAAAACTCCGAATATTGATGGAATGGCTATGGGGGGAATACGTTTTACTAATTACTATAGTGCTTCTCCAGCTTCTACAGCAAGCCGTTATGCAATGTTGACTGGACGATATCCTTCTCGATCTGGATTTGATTGGGTTCTTGATCCCAAATCACCAGAAGGTATTCATCCAAAGGAGTATACTATTGCTGAGGTTTTAAAATCACAAGGATATAAAACTGCTATATATGGTAAATGGCATTTGGGAAGTACTTCTAAAGAATATTTACCTTTGCAGAATGGTTTTGATGAATATATAGGATTACCTTATAGTAACGATATGATACCACCGCATTATCAAGATATAGCTTTGCTTAGTGGTAATGATACGTTGGAAATGAATCCAAATCAAAATAAATTAACAGAGTTATATACTACAGAAGCAATATCTTTTATAAAAAAGAATAAAAAGAATTCATTCTTTATATATTTACCTTATGCGATGCCTCATGTTCCGCTTCATCCAGGTAAAAATTTTGTGGGAACATCAAAAGCTGGGGCATATGGAGATGTTGTAGAAGAAATAGATTGGGCTATAGGAGAACTACTTGAAACATTGAAAAAAGAAAAATTAGATAGGAAAACTATAGTTTGGTTTATTAGTGATAATGGTCCATGGATCTTGAAAAAAACGGATGGAGGATCTGCTGGTTTGTTTCGTGATGGAAAAGGCAGTACTTGGGAAGGTGGTGTTCGAGTACCTTGTATAGCTTATTGTCCTGGTTTAATAAGTCCAGGTGTTAATGATGAGATAGTAACAGCAATGGATGTGTATATGACAAATGCATATTTGGGTAATGGGGTGATACCTGAAAGTCATGTTGTTGATGGTTCAAATATCGCATCATATTTAGGATTTGATGTTATGCCTAAAAAAGATGATACTCCATATTTTTATTTAGGTGTAGGAAATAAATTAATGGCTGTGAGAAAGGGTAAATGGAAATTGCACATTAAAACATACAGCCAGTTGGGTATAGATTATTTTGGGAAAAAGGTTCCTTTGTTGTTTGATTTGAATTCAGATCCTTCGGAACGTTATGATTTATCTTGTAAGCATCCAGAAATAGTAAAAGATTTGTTGCATTTGATCGAAAAGAATAAGGATTTATTATATATGGGTGTTTATGGGACTGATAAATCTTCTAAGTGATGTAGATTTTGTAAAATCTTATATATTCTCCTATCTTTACCCACCAAAAACAAATCTAATAGTAGTAAGATGAAAAAATTAGTGATGGCTATGGCGGGGCTGGCTTTATTCAGTTCTCACGTTGTGGCAAAGGATGTGGATCAAACGAAGGATATGGTAGTACTACAGCCGGAAATAACGTATCAATCCCTCGAAGGTTGGGGCAGTTCGTTATGCTGGTGGGCTGCTCAGGTGGGAAAATGGGATGAGGCAAAGGTCGATTCGATTGTGGATATGCTGACTTCGCCGGATCAGTTGAACATGAACATTTTCCGGTATAATATTGGTGGCGGAGATGATCCGTCGCATACCGACGGACACATGGTGAAAGGTAAAGGTAAACGGGCCGAGATGGAAGGCTTCAAGGCATCACCGGAGGCTCCGTATGACTGGAATGCGGATGCGGCACAACGGAAGATCCTGCTCAAGATTAAGGAGAAGAGACCGGATGCCGTGTTTGAGGCTTTTTCCAATTCAGCGCCTTATTGGATGACGGTGAGCGGTTGTGCGGCAGGACATGCTGATCCTCTGAAAGATAATCTGAAGCCGGAATATGAAGAGATGTTTTGCCAATATCTGATTGATGTTTGCAAGCATTACAAGGATACTTATCAGATAGATTTCAAGACATTGGAGCCATTCAATGAATCGTATTCAAATTACTGGTATGCTGAGGGTTCACAGGAAGGTTGTCATTTTGAACCGCAAACGCAGATACGGATTATCCGGAAGTTGTATCCGATGTTGAAGGAATCGGGATTGAAGACGGTGATCTCGGCTTCTGATGAAACGAACCTGAATCATTTCCTCAAGGTGCAGCAGGCGTATGAAGAAGCCGGTGATATATGGGAGAAGTTAGGACAACTGAATACGCATACCTATAGTGGTACGAATGAAGAACGCTTGCAGGTTCGTGAACTGGTTGCCCGTGCCGGAAAGCCGTTCTGGCAGTCGGAGACAGGACCTTCGGGTGGTTCGGGACTGGAAAGCAATTTGCTGCTCGTGCAGAAACTCTTTGATGATATGCGGATCATGCGTCCACAAGCCTGGCTGGACTGGCAGATCATGGAAGAGCATAATAATGAATGGTGTGTCTTGCGTGGTAATTTCCAGACCCAGGTATATCGGCCGATCAAGAACTTCTACGTCCGGATGCAGATTACCCGTTTCTTCAAGCAAGGATATACGTTTATCGAGTCTGGACATGATCAGGTCTTGGCAGCTGTTTCTCCGTCAGGAAAGGAACTGGTCTTTGCCTGGCTGAATACCTCAGAACAGGAACAGATGGCTACGATCTCTTTGGAGAAGTTCCGTTCTGCCAAGCCGGAAGTCCGAGTTTGGCGTACCAGTCAGGAGGAAGATTGCCAAGCCCTGCCTGCCATGAAGATTCGCGACGGTGTGCTTTCCTATCAGGCACCGGCCCGTTCGCTGACGACCTTTGTCGTGACATTATAGCTTATCCATGATTATACAATTAGCTTATAGCCGATTCCCCGGATATTGACAATCTGTACCGAGGGATCGGCTTTTAGTTTCTTGCGGAGCTTGGTGATGAAAACGTCCATGCTGCGGGCATTGAAGAAGTTGTCGTCGCCCCACAGTTCCAGCAAAACGGGACGGCGTTGCAGGACTTCGTTCTTCTGTTGGCAGAGCATCCGCAGGATTTCACATTCGCGGAACGAGAGATTTTCGGTTTGTCCGTCAATCTCCAAGGTCTGATGGCTTACGTGGAAACGATATCGCCCGATTTCGTATTCCTTCACTTCCTCCCGGTCGGGTACAGAGATAGGGCGGTGCGCCAATGCCTGGATACGTACCATCAGTTCTTCCATCTCGAAGGGTTTCTTCAGGTAATCGTTACCGCCTAACTTGAATCCGGTCACTAAGTCGTCGAGGGATGAGCGGGCTGTCAGGAATAGGATCGGAATTTGCCGGTCGATCTGCCGGATCATCTTGGCAAGGTTGAAGCCATCGAGGCGCGGCATCATCACATCGAGAACAAGCACATCGGGCCGGACTTGCCGGAACAGGTTCAAGGCTTCTTCGCCGTTGGAGACGATACTGATCTGAAACTCGCCCCGGCTTTCGAGGCTGTCTTTAATAATCTTAGCCAAGGCAATTTCATCTTCTGCCAGTAATACGTGTATCATGTCTAAAAGGAATTATCAGGGTGAATGTACTGCCGTGGTGTTCGTGGCTTTCTACGTGGATGCTGCCACCGTGTCGTTCGGCCATGTCTTTGGCGTAACTCAGACCGAGACCGAAGCCTTTCACGTCGTGTCTGTCGCCGTTCCCGACGCGGTAAAAGCGTTCGAAGATGCGTTCCTGCTGACTGGGAGCAATACCGATACCGTCGTCGGTAACGCGTATTTCGGTTGTGTTCGCCGTCTGTCGGATACGGATGTCGATGTGGACTTCCTCACCCGAATATTTGATGGCATTATCCAGTAAGTTCTCTATCATCTGTTTAAGATGTAGCGGATCAGCATTTATTTCAGTCGGTTCTGTTTCATCCGTCAGCCGGATATGGACCGGCTTGGAAGCACGTAGCTCCAAAGGACGTATCAGTTGCTCGATGAGAGGAGCGAGGCGGAATACTTCGCGTTGCAGGCGGAAATTCTTCCGTTCGTCAACCGCCATGCTCAGGATCTTTTCCACCAGCTCTGTCAGATGTTTGAGCTGCTGCTTGCACAGATTGAAATAGGCCTCGCGTTTCTCCTTTTGTTCTACCAGATTGAATGTCTGCAGGGCATCAATGGCTGAATAAGTCACGGTAATGGGCGTTTTCAGTTCATGCGTCATGTTGTTGACGAAGTCGTTCTTGATTTGCGCCACCGTTTTTTGTCGTAAAATGGTGCGGATCAGATAGGCATAACACGCCGATGTGATCAGAACAAAGAGAAGTGAGGCGGCAAACGAGAAGATCATCTGTTTATATATGATCCAGTTCGCATTAACAATATAGCCTTGCAATCCGAATTGTTCAGTCATGGAAGTACTGATACGCTGTGTCGGGATGAGGTGTTTGGGCTCAAGACCAGGCGGACGGGACGAGTCGATAACTGTATCCCGACCAAACAAGGCATCTACAAAATGTACAGCCTGAATACCTTCCTGCCGGAGATGAATGCCCCACACACTGTCAATCTGGTTGATCTGTATCGGCTTCAGGGTATTGACCATCTCGAAGATACCGGCTGTCCCGGCTAGGCGCAAGGCGTCGTAACTTTCCTTGTAGTATTCTTTGGTAAAGACCAGTGGTGCATCGTTGCTCCCTTCTTCCGGATTAAATATCGTATTGCGGTAATAACGTACTACTCGTCTGCCCGGCTGACTTTGGGCTCGGCTCAGGCTGTCGGCGCTGATGCCGATTTCAAGTTTCCCGTGGCGGGCAGTAGCCGAAGTGTCGCGTCCCATGTCTTCTACCTGAATAGCCAGCACTTCGGCAATGGATTGCTTGAACAGCAGGTCGATGCGTTCGTGCATCTGCCGGCTTTCCATGGTATATTGGTTCCAGAGCCAATAGCCTTGGAAGAAGAAGATCCCCAGGATAGAGAGGGTTACGAACAGGGTAATCAAGTGCATCTGTATTTTCATGCCGACAAATGTAACGGCTTTTGGCGAGGGTTGGAAGGGTGGTAACACTAAATAACAGTATTGATTCAGGAGACGCAACGTTGCGTCAACCGGTAACGCAATAGTGCGTCGGGTGTTAGCGTAACGTTGCGTCGGGTGTTAGCGCAATGGTGCGTCGGGCATCGACGCAATACTACGTCGACACCCAACGCTATGTAACGTGGTTTTTATTCGACTTTCAATGCCACCGGACAAACCAGTGTGCGTGGATTTTTCAACATAGTGGATGTGTTTGAGAAATAGGTTTCAATCTCCAGCCGGTAATTGCCAGCCAACAGGCCGGTCGGGAAGATGAAGATGATTTTCGACGGGTCATTCACTCCTAATACTTTCACTTCTTCAGCCGATTCGCCCTCATTATACAAGCGGAAATGGCCGATACCGCTACCATCCTCGTTGAGGCATTTGATCTTCGAGCCGGTAACTTCCACCATGCCGCCCGGCGTGACGGTGCCGTCGGTCTTACCGGTGGTAAGGTCTTTCACGCGGTCGATCTTCGCGCCGCCCAGTTCCTGCACGCTGTCAATGTAAAGCTTCACGCCGGCCAATCCATCTTTTACAATCTGGTTGACGGTCACATTCACCCCGCATTTCATGCCTTTGTCGTCCAGCACCTCGCCGTGCGAGTCGAACGAGCCGGTGATGGTGGGCGAGAAACGCACGTTCTCGGTCATGACCGGATAGCCGGAATAGAGGATGTGGCGGATCTTCTCTTCCACCAGCTTCATGATGCTGAGGATGGTATCCAAACGATACTCAGTACGTTCGCGCACAATCTCTTTGGCGATGTACTCCAGCGACTTGGTATCACTGAATGTCTTGACGGAAGCGGTATAATCGTCCGTCCGTTCCGTAATCTTGTTTTCCCGCAGCTCCACGGGCCAAACATACTCTTGTTTTTTGTTTTCGTCAGCCATGATATTAATGGATTTGTTATACTTGTGATATAGAAGCTTCTACTTTTATCTCCGTGTTTTTGTTTATTTTTTCAGAGATAATTGCTATTCTTTCAACACTATAGTTGTTTTCAGGTAAAATTTCGCCTACTTCATATCTAATTTGTAAATGATAATAATTACAACAAGTCTCTTTTATTAAAGAGACTTTCCTGTTTATTACATGATAGTCTACATAACTAGTTCTAACTAGTAATGTATATTTTTCAAAATCAATATCTAAATAATTTGGATATTCATGCAAAAAAGATTCAGAGATATTTTCTATAACATCTTCTTTTGAATTTAATATTAGAACTTTATTTTTTATTTCATTCTTAGGAATAAGTTTATTTTCATTTATAGAGGAACAAAAAATAGGAAGTTCTTTTATATTGATGTTTTCCATGAAATATTGAGCATCCCTCTTGCATGCAAGTAGAAAACTTAAGCATAAAAAACAATATAATAATTTTTTACTCATATACTAAATCAATTATTCATAAATGCGGATATATATTCGGGCATCATTAGGGCTAGCTAAAGGTTTGTAACAATTTGTATAACCATAATTTTTCCCGTTTATATCACTAATTATTTTCCAAACATAAGTATGAAATTCAGGGTTATCAACGGTTCCTCCTGGTAGTTGCGCTCTTGTTTGAGGATTATTAATGTTCTTGTCACTCCAGCCTGATTTTTCTCCTATAAATCCTCTAACGGCATAATTTTCATTTGTTAAATCAACAGTTACAGATATTTTCCATAACTCCGAAATTGTCAAATCAGTCATAACATTAGTCCCACAAAATACTTGTGGAACTAAATTCTCACCAACTCCATATTTCCACAAAGTTTTTTTATTCCCCATATTAGTGATTTTTCCTTGATAAGGAATGATCTCTCCTCTTGTCTGCGGCAATGTTCCAGACAAACGTTTAGCGAACATCATCACTTGGCAAGTGTCTGATTCAGACATCTTCTTTTCTATCTCTTGTATAGGCGTTACTATAGACAATTCGTAATCAACATACTGTTTGTCTGTAGCATCTAAAATGTCATTGTCTTTTGACTCATCACAAGCGGCCAATGCGAATAAAATACTTGATAGAATAAAAATAAATTTTGTTTTCATCTTTTATACAATTAAAAATTAATCTCTCCATACACTAAATTCACTCCATCTGTAACAGAGATCGTACCGTTCTGAACAGACTCGTCTAAAATTACCGTCCAATTAGGCGTATTGCCGGTAACTACCGTTTCCTGATAAACCGTTTTTCCAGACGCATCCGTCACGGTTACTACTACATCGCCCAAATCTTCCGTAAACTCTAATGTCAGTTCTCCGGTTGTTTCTTCTACGTTTCCGATAATCGGGAATGTGGATTCGATGGACTGTTTCATCACCCAATTTCCTTTCCAATGGACTTTCTTGGCAAATGCTGGCCAAGAGCACAACATCAAGGCTACAGCTACAATTAATTTCTTCGTCATATTGTTTATGTTTTTATTAAGTCGGGAGCAAAAGAACAACCTAATCCGCAGATGGCAAAGAAAATCATTGTTTTTATACGGGACAAGTCGTATTTGATAATCAGTGAGTTAAAAAGAAAATACAGGACAGTGTATTCTTTTCCTTTTGTTGGGATCGGTTAGTTATCAAAGCGTTATCCCCATAAGGCTAAATGTTCGTACAATTTCTCTTCCGAGCCGGTTATTTTCAGCTTCTGGCGGATGCGCGTACGGTTTTTATACGGCGTATCAATGTTGACGTTTAACAGGAAAGCCTCTAGCTTGGAGTCTAATTGGAAAAACGGCAGGTAGCAATATTTCTTTTCGGTCGGGGTAATACCGGCCAGAACCAGACGTTCGGACAAACTGGGATACATCGTGTCTATACATTTATAAATGGCTTTCCAGTCTTTGTCCGTCAGTAGTTCTTTATGATCGGGATTAGGTGTCGATACCGATTTTTGTATCTTCTTGTAGATAGTTGATTCCCGTAATAAATATTGCCGTTGTTGAATGTATTGCTGCTTCAGCATTTCCACTTCCTGTGCTTTCTGGTCATATTCACTTTGTTTCTGGCGCAGCTCTTCCTGATTGTCTTGTTGGACAGCTTTTAGTTGGCAGGAAAGACTATCCAACGCCATTTGTTGTTCAAGTAAATGACTTTTCTGTTCCTGCAATTCATCCGTCAATTGGATAATCCGACGATTTTTACGACCTAAATGATAAACGTAAAATACAGAAAGAAGGAGTAACAAGAAGAGACTTCCTATCAGATAAGAACGAATGCTTTTCCACTTTTGATGTAATTTGGCGTTTTCGTGCAACATCTCTTTCCTGTTAAACAAAGTTTCTGCCTTGGCAAGGTTGGTTTCTTTAGTACGCTGGATTTCTGTTTCGGTAGAATCCACGTATTGCTTTATCAAAGATAATGCTTGACTCAAATTTCCTTTCTTTTCTTCTAGTTCTGCTAAGTGATGGAATAACTCAACATGTGTATAAGGATTATCCGTTGCTTCTTTTGCCTTTTTAAAGCATAGTTCGGCTTGTTCCAAACTGTCAGTCTCCAAATAAATCCCACCTAATGCAGAATAGGTTGGAGCTGCTTCTTTCGGAGAATAGGCAATAGATTGGTAGAAATATTTCTTGGCTGTCGTCAAATCACCAAAAGAGGCATAGATGTTTCCATAATTGTTATAAAAAGCAGATAAATCCGAAGAGTCACTTAATGCCCATGATAAGGAATCTGCTTTGTGCATATAATAGAAAGTTGCTTGTGTGGAATCCATCGCAGTGTACATGTGGGCAGTATTGACCAAGGCAAATACATAGCTTCTTTTATTCCCTGCTTTCTCAAAATAAGAGGCGGCTTCCAGAAACTTATCCTTTGCCAGCAGAAAATCAGCTTGGTTGTAATAAACCATTCCTGTATTACTGGTAATATAACCGGATAAATTTATATCGTTACTTTGCAAACTTAATTTCCCTGCTTTCAATAACATGGTTAAAGATTGCTTCCACAATCCTTCTTCCATTAAGGCCCGTCCTAAATAATAATCAGCTAAAGTTTGGTCGTGTGGTGAACCTTTCCTTTCCCAATAATACCTAGCCCGATCCAAATCATCCATAAGAGGCAACGGCGTGCCAATCGAATCGGCCAGTTGGCATAGCATCAAGCACCGGACCATCCACACGCTTTGCCTCATCAAACACACGGCACATTTCCTT